>Ga0255773_10000232_pt1 | contig 59521 bp, 43 predicted proteins | sample 011ome_17_FD_179971 | JGI IMG/M metagenome (GOLD analysis project Ga0255773, IMG submission 179971) | Coastal salt marsh microbial communities from the Groves Creek Marsh, Skidaway Island, Georgia - 011502XT metaG (version 2) | ecosystem: Environmental > Aquatic > Marine > Intertidal zone >... | reverse complement strand
TTGTACACATACATTTAATATGTTTGACTCTTATGGGGATGGCTGGAACGGATTTGCTGCTGATATCCTTGTCAACGGAGTAGTTGTTCTAGAAAGTGCAACTATTACTGATGGAGCGGCTGGAACTGCTGAATTTCAAGCAGCCACAGGCGATTCCATCGAATTAAGCTGGACTACAGGAAGTTGGGCAAGCGAAATAAGCTGGACTATAACTGATGGTGAAGGCACTCAGATTTCTAGTGGCAATACATCAAATACTAATGGTGGAACAGCATTTTGCCCACCACCAACTCCTTGTATCCACACTTTCAACATGGCTGACTCATTCGGTGATGGCTGGAACGGATTTGCTGCTGATATCCTTGTCAACGGAGTAGTTGTTCTAGAAAGTGCAACTATTACTGATGGAGCGGCTGGAACTGCTGAATTTCAAGCAGCCACAGGCGATACCATTGAATTAAGCTGGACTACAGGAAGTTGGGCAAGCGAAATAAGCTGGACTATAACTGATGGTGGAGGCACTCAGATATCAAGCGGTAATACTTCAACTACCAATGGTGGAACAGGAAATTGTCCTGATTGCTTACCTCCGACTGGCCTTACCTTAGACAGTGTGTCTACAACAGGTGCAGTTGTTTCATGGACCGGAGGAGATGCAACATCTTGGGAATATGAACTCGTTATAGCTGGAGAAACTCCAACTGGTGTTGGAATAGCTACAACAACTAATCCACTAACAATTACAGGTTGTTACTCAAATACAGCTTACGACTTATATATTAGGACTGACTGCGGTGGAGTTTACAGCAGCTGGGTTGCAATGAGTTTTACTACAAGCCCTGCTTGTGGGGATACAATTTATGATACTGGCGGTGCTAACGATAACTATAGTAATAATGAATTAATAACAGTTACAGTATTTCCAGAAAATCCTGGTGATGTAGTTACCTTTACTTTTTTAAGTTTTAATACTGAAAGTTGTTGTGATGATTTGACAGTATATGATGGACCTGATACAACTTCAACTGTTGTTGGAACCTATGCTGGAACTGCAATACCAGATCCTATTATATCCACACACATTTCAGGAGCTCTAACCTTTGTTTTTGATAGTGATTCAAGTGTAACTAGAGATGGTTATGAAATCCTTGTCACTTGTGCACCACCACCAACTTGCTCGGCACCTACGGGACTTGCAATATCAAATATTGGTGGTACTACAGCTGATTTTGATTGGAATGCATTTGACGGCAATCAGTCTTGGGAGTATGTGGTAGTACCAACTGGAGACCCTGCACCAACTACTAGTGGTACATTCTCTGCAATAAATTCAACAACCCTAACCGATTTGGAATTCCTTACCACATATGATGTTTATGTAAGAGCATTTTGTGGTGAAGAAGATGGCTACTCTGTTTGGTCTGGTCCAGTGACCTTTACAACAACGCAACAAACAGATTATACTATTGATTGTTCTCTAGGTGAGCCCGTTAATATAAATTACTGTTATACTAACAATGATACTACATATTGGTTATTCACCTCCACTGATGGATTTCCTCTTAAGATAGAATTTAATGCAGGAACTATTGAAGGGTTCTGGGATGATCTTACAATTTATGATGGTCCAGACAATACATTCCCTGTTCTATTCAATAATAACGATGCAGATATTGAAGATTTTACAGGATTAGTTGTAGAATCAACATTTCCAGCAGTTTATGTGGAAGTAGACTCTGATGGTTCTGGAAGTTGTGAATCGAGCTGGTCTGGCTCTTATATCCCATGGGATTTTGATGTATCTTGTAAAACATGTGTCACTCAAACCGTTGAATTTTCTATTGATGGAGCTTGTGAACCTATTCAAGAGTTTTACATCAACGCCAACATCGCAGATATGGGTGATGCCATTAACTTAGAATTGACAGACAATCAAGGAAGTCCTGCTCAAACTACAACTCAAACAGGTATTGTTACTTTTGGACCTTACCCTGCAAACCAGCAAGTTGTTATCACTGTGGTCAATAGCGACGACACGAGTTGTTCTGTAGATAGTGATCCATTGACATTCCTATGTCCACCACCACCAAACGATTGTTCAATTGTCTATGCTGGAGAGGATACATATTTCTGTAGTGATGGAAGTACGCCTGTGACTTTATCAGCGTCTTACCATGTATTTGGACAAGACACAACATCCTATGATGTTACAGTTCAGGAAAACTGTCCAGCACCAAATTTGAGTGGTGGATCACCAACTAGTATAAATACAGATGATGTATGGTCTGAAGTCATTGATTTAGGATTTGAATTCTGTTTCTTTGGTGAAACTTACAGTCAAGTCCTTATAGGTTCGAACGGTGTATTATCATTTGAACTTGAAAATGCTGAAACTAATAATGGTTGGGATTTACAATCTTGGTTTAGTACATCTCCTGACACACTTCCAAACAGCTCTAATCCAACGCTTTCGGAAGGAAACATTTTTGGGGTTGGTCATGATATTGATCCTTCAGAATGTGGTGACATCAACTATATGATTTTGGGAAGTGCTCCTGCACGACAATTTGTAGTCAATTATAACGAAGTATGTCACTTTGGTTTTGAATGTTCGGACAACACCTCTACTTCACAAATCATCTTATATGAATCATCAAATGTGATTGATGTAAATATTATAGACAAACCACTCTGTACAGAATGGAATGATGGTCTGGCGGTTGTTGGTATTCAAAATATCGATGATACTGTTGCATTTGTTGCGCCAGATAGAAATACCAGCGCATGGGAAACTTCAAATGAATTCTGGAGATTCTCCCCATCGGTTGGAGAAGCTAACTATACTTTTGGTTGGTATGATGGTGATACTTTAGTAAGTAATGAAGATACAATAACTGTAACTCCTGAAGTAACAACGACATATACTGCAGCTGTAACTTACAACCTTTGTAATGGAGATACAGCAACGGTTACAGATACTGTAGTGGTTGAGCTTGCACCAACACCAGTTCCTGTACCAGTTAGCGATGAATTCCTAGGTTGTATTAATGAAGATCTTATTTTGGAAGTTAATGTTGATCCTACACAAGAGTCCTCTTCATTAGTTTATTATTGGTCATATAACAATGAAGACGTACAAATTGGACCAGATAACACATATACAATTCCTGCATATTCTGATCTATATGGAGAATATACTGTTACTGCATATAATGAAGAAACAGGATGTTTTTCAAGTACAACAATCTTCTCATCAACATATCTAAATCAAAACTGTGTTGATATTCCACAAGGAATTTCGCCTAATGGTGATGGGTATAACGATTGTTTGATTCTTGATCATTTGGAAGCGCAAGAAGACATTATAAAAGCTGAAATTTATAATAGATATGGTGTAAAAGTCTTTGAATTAAATGACTACGTAGATCACTGGTGTGGACAAGATGCGAGTGATGGAAATTTAGACTCTGACGAATTATTACCAGTAGGAACATACTTTTATGTCATACAATATGCGTCTGAACGTGAGCCAACCATCAGTTGGATTTATCTTAATTACTAACCAATAACAACTAATAATAAAACAATGAAAAAATTAATTCTAATATTTTTTACCGTACTCATTGCACAGGAAGTTACTGCTCAGCAGGATCCACAGTATACGCAATATATGTACAATATGAATATTATAAATCCGGCTTATGCAGGCATTTCTGAAGGACTAGCTATTGGAGCACTTTACCGCAGTCAATGGGTTGGGCTAGATGGAGGGCCAGAAACTTACACGTTCAATATGCATACACCAGTTGGCAAACAATTGGCTCTAGGGTTTTCTGTAATATCTGATAAAATTGGGCCTGTAAAAGAAACCAATGCTTATGTAGACGCATCTTACACTATTCCTACTGGAATGGAAACACGTCTTGCGTTTGGAGTAAAAGGAGGGTTTACTTTTCATGATATTGCTATTGCTGAAACGCAAATTAATGTCATTGATCAAGGAGACCCATTCTTTGCGAGTGCCATCAACGAAACAACACCAAATATTGGAGCTGGGGTTTATTTTTATAAACCAAACAAATATTATATTTCTGTTTCTGTTCCTAATATTCTTAACGGTGTTCATTTGGATGCCAATGGAACAAAAATAGGTTCAGAATCAGAGCACTTATTTGCAGCTGCTGGATATGTTTTTGATTTATCTGAAAACTTTAAGTTAAAACCACATGCTTTGCTTAAATATGCATTTGATGCGCCGTTGAGTTACGATATTAATGCCAATTTATTCATGTTTGATTTGGTTGAAGTTGGTGTAGGTTATCGTCTTGAAGATTCATTTAGTGGGATGATTAATTTCCAAATCATGGAAAACCTTCGCATTGGATATGCTTACGATGCTATTCAGTCCGACTTGGATATTGTAACAAATTCTTCACATGAAGTTTTTATCAATTTTGATTTCAATTTTTCATCCAAAGTTTCAAGATCACCTCGTTATTTCTAAAATTTAAGCTAAGTATATTATTATCATGAAAAAATATAATTCAATTTTTATAATCATTTTAGTCACTGGCTTATTTGCCAATGCACAATCTAATGCTACCAAAAGAGCCGATAAACTCTTCTCCAAATTTGAGTTTGTGGAAGCTGCCAAGGCCTACGAAGATTTAATCTCTAAAGGAGATGGAGATGCGTATGTGTATGGAAAACTAGCAGAGGCCTATTATAATGTTTTCAATACTGTTGAAGCAGAAAAATGGTATGCAAAAACTTTGGAATCATCTGAAGCACCAGAAACCATTTACAAATATGCACAGATGTTGAAAGCCAATGGAAAGTATGAAGACTCCAACACTCAAATGGCAAAATTTGCGTCTATGCGACCTGCGGATCACAGAGCAATTGCATTTGTTGAGAATCCTAACTACTTGCCTAAGATTCTTGAAAAAGGAAAAAAATTCAACCTTCAAGATGCAGGTATAAATACAGCATACTCCGATTTTGGGGGAACACTAAAAGATGGTAAATTATATATTACCTCTAGCCGAAATGATGAAGGTGTAAGTTATGGATGGAACAAAGAACCTTTTTTAGATATTTACACAGCAATAAAAAACAATGACGGTTCTTTTCAGGCAGCTGTTGCAGTAGAGGCTCTAAACACAAAATACCATGAAGGTGTAGTTTCTTTCTCTCCAGACGGAAACACAATATATTTCTCTAGGGAGAGTTATTTTGATAAAATTTTTGAAAGAGATTCTTTATCAAGAAATAAGTTTAGTGTCCTAAATTTATATAAATCAACCAAAGAAGAGGATGGAAACTGGGGTAAAGCTGAAGCGCTATCATTGAATTCTGAAAATTATTCTGTAAAAAATCCAGCGGTAAGCCCTGATGGAAAAACCTTGTTTTTCGCTTCAGATATGGCCGGTGGAATGGGGCAATTTGATATTTGGTCTGCTCCAATAAATGATGATGGCAACGTTGGAGAGGCCACAAACTTGGGGCAAAAACTTAATACTGAAGGGCAAGAAATGTTCCCATTTGTCAGTTCAGACAATACACTATACTTCTCATCCGATGGTCATTTGGGCCTTGGAGGAATGGATGTCTTTTTTGCTAAACTTGTAGATGGAAAAGTTGGCCCAATCAGAAATGTTGGAATTCCTGTTAATGGTAATGCGGATGACTTTGCTTTTAGCATTGATGACGAAACAGGCGAAGGTTTTGTATCTTCCAACCGTGAAGGCGGTGCTGGTAGTGACGATGTATATGCTATTAAAGTATTACAACCAATTTGTGATGTTTTAGTTACTGTAACAGTGAAAGACAGCGAAACTGGACTTATTCTTGCAGGAGCTTCTGTAAATGTATTAGACTCTGAAGGTAATGTTATTGGTACAAAAATCACTTCTGATAAGGGTGAAGTCAACTACATTATTGAATGTAACACTGATCTAAGTTTAAGTGCTACAATGGATGAATACGAAAGTGGTACTGGAAGCATTGAAGGCACTAGTGAAGAAGAAGTTTCTACAGAAATTTTATTGGATCCTATAGATGAGATTATAATGGCTAACAAAGTCATACTAAATCCAATTTATTTCGACTTTGACAAATCTAACATCACAGCGCAAGCGGCTTTTGAGTTGGATAAATTAGTACAACTCATGAATAAGTACGAATCTATTGTAATCCGAGCAGAATCACACACAGATTCTAGAGGAAGTGAAAAATACAATCAAAGTTTATCAGAAAGACGAGCTTTGACTACCGCTCAATATGTGGTTTCAAAAGGAATTGATGCCAGTAGAATAACTGGTATAGGCATGGGTGAAACCAGTCCTGTAAATGATTGCGGGTCCAAATGTAATGAAGATGAACATCAATTGAATAGACGCTCAGAATTTATAATTCTTGAAGGCAATCCGAATGATGAATAGATTTTGAATTTAAGTTTAAAAACCTCCACAATTTGTGGGGGTTTTTTTATACTGCTTTAGAAAGAATAAAAGACAAGGCAAATAGAGCAAGTATAAATACAATCAAAGTAATTGCAGAGTATGGTTTTGTTCCTTTTGTATTCCTTGAAATTAAAATGTTTCTTTTTTTTCCGTTGTAACTCATCCAGTTTTTAAAAAAAATAAAAACTATAATCCCTAAAGAAACAATCCACAAACTAGTATCATCTAAAATATTAAGTTTCATTTGTTTGGAGAATTTCATAAAAAAAATACCAAACAATAAACATAAAGCAAGTTGAAAAAAAGAGACATACAAACGTGCCCAACGTGCAGCCAGCTTGGGTTTGAATTGCTTTACTTGATGAAAAACAGAAAGATATAATCTATCAAAAAAATTCATGCTTTAAATGTACAAAAACCTTGAATTTAATTTTGACCTAAGACTTGAAAATCATCAATCTCAAATGTCCCATCATTATTCCCTGGGGTAAGTTCACAGGAGGCTACAGCGATCACTTTCCTGTTTATGTTCATGTAATAAAAGAAATTAAATAACTTCTAGTTAGGCCAAACCTCCCATGGTATTCTAGAGAGTATTAGCACTAATGCAATAGTGTAAAATATAGCCAATGTTTTATATTTTGGCGACGACAAACGCTTCTTCTTGTGTTTAGAATATCCAATAGTGATTAGTGCAACTGCCAAAATATTGATAGTAGGATGTTCCACCAAGTATAGGCGATGAACGGCAGTCTTCATGACTTCTCCAACTCCAAGCTCTGACCACAATGAAAAACGACTTGAAGTAAAATATAACACAAGACCAATTAATAATTGTATATGTGATACAATTAGTGTAAATAAAGCCACTCGAAATGTTTTTGGGTCGTATTCTTTTTTTGAAATAACTCCAGAAAGGACTTTAATAACAGCAAGAAGTAAAACTACTAAAACAAGGTAAGCCCAATATGAATGTACGGTTTTAATCATTATATTTTGATTTTAAGTTATACAAAAGTACAAGATTTCAGCCATACACTAACAGCCTCAATCGTAAAAATGATTAGCGCATGCTTTTATACAATGCAATTAGATTAGAAGTCGAAGCATCGTGTTTTGCATCACTATTTTCAGTAAATTCCTTAAGAATTTTACCCGCTAACTGCTTCCCTAACTCTACCCCAAATTGATCATAACTAAAGACATTCCAAACTATGCCTTGCACAAAAATTTTGTGTTCATACATGGCAATCAATTTACCTAGGCTCTCTGGGGTAAGTTTCTCAATTAAAATAGTATTGGTTGGTCGATTGCCCTCAAATATTTTATATGGAATTATAGATTCATTTGTTCCTTCGTCTATTACCTCAGCTTTTGTTTTTCCATTGAGCAGTGCTTCAGTTTGTGCAAAGAAGTTAGACATCAGTTTGTCTTGATGATCTTGATTGCCATGTAATGATGTTCCAAAACCTATAAAATCCGCTGGAATTAATTTTGTACCTTGATGAATTAATTGAAAAAAAGCATGCTGTGAATTAGTCCCTGGCTCTCCCCAAATCAAATTTCCTGTTTGGTAGTTTACTTTATTCCCCTCTCTATCAATACTTTTGCCATTACTTTCCATTATGGCTTGCTGTAGATACGTTGCAAATTGATTTAAATATTGAGTGTATGGTATAATGGCTTCACTTTCAGCTTTAAAAAAATTATTGTACCAAATGCTTAAAAAGGCCAATAGGACTGGAATGTTTTGTTCAAATTTTGCTTCTTTAAAGTGAATATCCATTTTATGAGCTCCACTCAGCAACGTTTCAAAATTTTTATATCCAACAGCCAAACTAATGCTAAGTCCAACGGCACTCCATAAAGAAAAGCGCCCACCTACCCAATCCCACATGGGGAAGATGTTTTGATTATCTATTCCAAAAGCTTCAACCTTTTCAATATTGGTAGAAACTGCTACAAATTGCTTCGCAATATCCTCTTGTTTTGCATGTTGTAAAAACCACTCTTTAATGGTTGTCGCATTAGAAAGAGTTTCTTGAGTTGTAAATGTTTTTGAAACAATTACAAAAAGTGTTGTTTCTGGATTTAATTTTTTAAGAACTTCATTGACATGATCTCCATCAACATTACTTACAAAATGTACATTCAAATGGTTTTTATAGAACGATAATGCATCAACTACCATGGCTGGGCCAAGGTCAGAACCTCCAATACCGATATTGACAATATCTGTAAACGATTTGTTTGTAAACCCTTTTTTGTTTCCACTAATAACGTCTTCAGAAAAGTGTTTTATTTTATTTTTTACCTGAAAAATTTCTGGAATTACATTTTCTCCATCATAGAAAACCTTAGCATTTTTTGGAGCTCTTAGCGCTGTATGCAATACGGCCCTACCTTCTGTTTTATTGATTTTTTCTCCACCAAAATATTTTGATATTGCATCAGTCAATTGAACCTCATCTGCCAAATCTTTGAGCAAATCTAGTGTTTCAGATGTTATTCTATTTTTAGAAAAATCAACAAAAAAATCATCCCATTTGATACTCATTTCTGAAACACGACTTGGATTTTTTTCAAACCAAGTAGTCATATGTTTATCTTTTATTGATTCAAAATGCTTATGTAAATTTTTCCAAGCGGTTGTTGAAGTAGGGTTAATGGATTTTAAACTCATTAGTTTATATTAAATATGGTTAGTTTATCGAATCTAGTCTTTGTTTTAGCGGTGCAATATACTCAAGAAAATCGGATTTATAAACTTCTGAAAGTGCTTTTGCATCGGGTAATTTTTGACGAAATGGGTCTACTTGACGACCATTTTTCCAAAAACGATAACAGACATGTGGACCACTTGTATTTCCTGTCATTCCAACTTTTCCAATAACATCTCCTTGTTTCACAAAATCACCAACACTAACTAAGCGTTTACTCATGTGTAAATATTGTGTAGAATATGTCGCATTGTGGCGGATTTTAACATATTTTCCATTACCTCCACGACGGGTAGACTCTATAACAGTACCACTAGCTGTGGCAAAAATTGAGGTGCCTACTGGTGCTGCAAAATCGGTGCCTTTATGGGGGCGTACTTTATTGCCATAGTAAGCAATTCTTCGATTTTTATTATACCGCGATGATATTCTACTAAATTTTACTGGACTTTTTAAAAACGCTTTTTGTAAACTTTTACCTGAATCATCATAATAGTCTGTAGTGTTTTTTGAGTCTGGGGTAATGTAGTTAAAGGCATAAATAGGCTCGCCTTTATGCTCAAAATATGCAGCATCTATACTTTCTATTCCAGCATAAATACTATCTTCAACAAAACGCTGTTTATAAATAACTTTGAAATTATCGCCTTCTTGTAATCTAAAAAAGTCAATAGTCCAAGCATAAATATCATCAGACATATCATAAATCAGTTGAATAGGAAGACCTTGTTTTTCCATCGTTTCTGAAAGTGTGTTTTCTATGACCCCAAAAGCTTCTTTTTCAACAATCTTTACAGGTTTTTGTTGTTTGTAGGCAACTATTGAATCACAAAATTCAAGAACAACATACTCAATTTTGTTGGGTTGATAAATAAAACTCTGTGGTGTTCTTGATTCGTCTTTAGAGCACAAAAGCATGTAGGGTTTGCCCGCACGCAGTTGTCGTATGTCAAAAGTATCTTTGGCCTGATTCGCAATTTTATAAATGTCCGAAAAGTCTACGTTATATCGAGAAAGTATTTCGCCAAAACTTTCACCCCGCTGGATTGTATCTTGAATAACATAAAAGTTGTTTAGATTATATCCAAATTTTATGTCTTCTTTCAGTTCTTGAACATTGGAGATTTTTTTTTCTTCAGTTGCACATTGTAGCGTCAAAACTCCGAGCCCAATGATAATTAATAGTTTTTTAATAATGCCCGAATGGTAATTCCTTGGTGTGTACACTAATCTAAATTTTGTCCCCAATTTTTAATTTCTTCTGATGTCCAAAGTTCTGGAAAAAATATTCTTTTTTGATACTTTGGATGCATATATTTTTGCCAGTTGCTTCCCCCTGTTGCCTCTCCATCTCCAGAAGTTGCCAAAATATAATGTTTTGCAGCATTAAAATGAGCAATTACCCAAGTTATATTAACGGTATAATCGTAGTGACGCATCGCAGCAACAAGCGCTTTATTGCTTTGATCTTCTTGTGATAATTCTTTGTATCGCGACCATAGGTTTTTGGTGTTATAAACTTTCATAAAAGTGATAAACTCTTCTTTGTATCGGTTTTCAAAATTTATTAGCAAAATGGATTTTTCCCCTGTTTTATAATCTTTGCCAGCGGCTTGCCAATACAAATGCTCTAGTGCATGCTCAAATGGTGTATCTCTATCAATTGTTTTACGAAAACGTGCATCGATTAAATTAATCAGTTCTGTTGAAGCAAACTCAATTTTTCTGTATTGTGCACTCTGGAATCCACTTGCTGGAGTAAGCGTATGTCTAAATTTATTGTATTGCTCAACATCCATACCTTCTTGCATAATGCTAAAAGAAGAGATTAGCATATCAAAATAGCGACTCACTCGCATAAGTTTGTCCGTAAAGAAATCTACATCCAATAGTTCTGTTTCTGCAACTTGTTGTAGTTCCCACAAAATCATTTTAAAAATGAGTTCATTGATTTGATGATATCCAATAAAGACCATTTCATCGGGAAGATTGGTGCGTTGAATTTGTAGATTCAAAAGTGCGTCTGTATGAATGTAATCCCAATAATTAATGGTTTTGCTGTGTAAAAGCCCTTCTAAATAGACATTTTTATCTTGATTTATAGCATTGTACTTTTCATCTATTGCTTCAATCAAGTTTTTGGTGGTTTTGTTTTTCATAGGTATAAGTTTGAGATTATAATTGAATTTCAAAAGGGTGTTTTAATCCTTTAAAGGCCTCCAAATCAGACCTTAAAGATCCTACTCGGAGGTCTGCTTTTATTTTTAATGGGATTTTATTTTTATCGGCGCTTACCCAAAGCGTGACACTTTCCTCTTCGTGAAACACACGCCCTGCCATAACGTAAGGTCGAAACTTTAAGCATTTTACATTTCCAAATTTTGTTTTTATTGTTTCTCGACCTAAAAACTTTAATTTAAATCCAAAAATTTCACTGTCAAAAAACATATTGAGTTTTACAACTTCGCCTTCTTTTATGGATTCTGTTTCATAATTATTCCTCAAATAATAATAGGCGGAAATGATATCTTGAATATCAGCTTGAATAGGAACGGTTGTTTTCTTTTTCTCTTTTAAATCATCGACGTATGCTTGATTTTTCTTATAATCAAATTCGACGATTCGATTTTTAGTATACCCTCCTTCGTATATATCTCTTATAAATTTATAGGGTTGTCCAGAAATTTTATCAAAATAACTCTCGTATCGATCCTCGACTTTAAAAAACCATTTGATTGCACCGGTGGTCCATCCTTTTCCAATAACATGAAAAACTGACTTGTCTTTGTGTTGAGCGTCTCTAATTTCTAGAGTTGCATTCCCTGCTTTCATCCAACCGCTATAGCTAAGCTTAAATTTAAGCCATTCGCCAGCTTGATAAGATGAATTTTCTTGTCCTAAAGCAAAACTTATATTTATTAAAAAAAGAGCGAATACTAAAAATTTCTTCATCATGTGAACATCTTTTATTTTGATGTACATGCAAATTTGCAATTATTATTCCAAAACTGAAAGCAACTACAAATCTATTTCATTTCTAGTGATTTAGAGCGTTCCCCTATTGGCCTGTTCGCGTTCAATAGATTCAAATAATGCTTTGAAATTTCCTGCGCCAAAACCTTTTGCACCCATACGTTGAATGATCTCAAAAAAGAGTGTTGGTCGATCTTCTACAGGTTTTGTGAAAATTTGCAACAAATAACCCTCTTCATCAGCATCTACCAAAATTGAAAGTTCTCTAAGTACAGAAATATCTTCTTTCATAAGCTCCATATGAGAACCCAATCGTTTTGGAATAGCATCATAATATGTTTGTGGTGGAGGTGGTAAAAATTCCACACCATTGGCACGCAATTGTCGTACTGTGGCTATTATATCATCTGTAGCTACAGCTAAATGCTGAACTCCACAGTCCTCATAAAAGTCAAGATATTCTTCTATTTGAGAACGTTTTTCGGCTTTTGCAGGTTCGTTAATTGGAAATTTAATTCTTCCATTTCCATTGCTCATTACTTTACTCATAAGTGCAGAGTATTCTGTATGGATTTGCTTGTCATCAAAGGATAAAAAATTAACAAATCCCATAACTTCTTCATACCATTTTACCCATATATCCATTTCTCCCCATCCTACATTTCCTACCATATGGTCAATATATTTTAGCCCTGCGCTTGGTGGATTATAATCAGATTTCCATGCAACGTATCCTGGAAAAAATACACCATTATAGTTTTTGCGTTCTACAAACACATGTACCGTTTCACCATAGGTGTAAATCCCCGAGGTGACAATCTCACCATATTTATCGCGATGTACTTTGGGATCATAATATGATTTTGCTCCTCGCTTTGTGGTTTCTTCATAAGCTTTGTGAGCATCTTCTACCCAAAGCGCTATGACTTTAACACCATCGCCGTGTTTACGTAAGTGGTCGTTTATTGGTGATTTACTGTTGAGTGGTGTTGTAAGCACTAATTTTATTTTTCCCTGTTGAAGAACGTAGCTTACCTCATCTTTTGAACCTGTTTCAAGGCCTTTATACGCTAGTGATTGAAATCCAAAAGCTGTTTTATAAAAGTGTGCTGCTTGTTTGGCATTGCCAACATAAAATTCTACAAAGTCTGTCCCAAGAAGAGGTAGAAAATCTTGGGCACCATCGAAAATTTTCTCAAGTCCATAATCTACGGATTTTAATGTTTTGCTCATAACTCAGTTTTTTAAGGTTAATATTATTGTTCTAACCAAGATTTGAAATAATCTTCATCAGAAATTTTAAGGGCCTCTTCAGTAACCTGAAGAGGTTTGAAGGTATCGACCATTACGGCCAATTCTTGGGTGTCTTTTTGACCAATACTACGCTCCATTGCTCCAGGATGTGGCCCATGTGGAATCCCCGCTGGGTGTAAAGATATGTGCCCTGGTTCAATATCATTTCGGCTCATAAAGTCGCCATCTACATAATACAATACCTCATCACTATCAATATTACTGTGGTTGTATGGCGCTGGAACTGCCTCTGGATGATAATCATAAAGCCTTGGTACAAAGCTACAGACGACCAATGCATTAGTCTCAAATGTTTGATGTACTGGTGGGGGCTGATGAATTCTACCTGTAAGGGGCTCAAAATCATGAATTGAAAAAGCATAAGGATAATTAAATCCATCATAACCAACAACATCAAAAGGATGAGAGGCATAAATCATTTCTATGATTTCATTTTGTTTTTTTAATTTTATTGTAAAATCTCCACTTTCATTATAGGTCTCAAGTTCTTCTGGCCTACGAATATCGCGTTCACAAAAAGGGGAATGTTCTTGCAATTGGCCAAACCAATTTCTGTAGCGTTTTGGCGTATAAATTGGACTGTAGGACTCTACAATAAAAAGTCTATTATCTTCTGTATCAAATTGTATTTGATATATAATCCCTCTAGGGATAATTAAATAGTCGCCATATTTAAAATTTATATTTCCAAACATGGTCCGTAATTTTCCAGACCCCTTGTGAATAAATAGCAATTCATCTGCATCAGTATTTTTATAAAAATAGTCTGTCAAAGATGATTTTGGTGCAGCCAATATGATGTTACAATCTGAGTTTGTTAGAACCACCTTTCGACTTTCCAAAAAATCTAACTCTGGTTGTACCTTGAAACCGTGCAGTTTATAGGACTGAATATTATTTGTTTTGGCAATTTTAGGGGCAATAGAATATTGCTTTTGAATGGATTTGACTTGAGTTGGGCGTTGTTCGTGATAGGAATTTGTGGACATTCCATCAAATCCTATGGTTCCAAAGAGCTGTTCATAGTAGAACTCTCCATTGGGTTTTTTGAATTGAATATGCCTCTTGTGAGGAATTTTTCCAAGTTTGTGATAAAACGGCATTTTAAAAAATTTTTTATGTTAAACAAAATAAGCTCAAAGAGAAATTGGTTCGTGATATAAATCAAGAACTTAGCTTATTCAGGATTTCTTTTAATAAGAAAATGAAGCAACAATAAAAGATCTTTCCAATAAAGTGTCATACACAAATTTAATAAAAAAATTATACTGTTAGAACCAATATCCCAAATTTACAAAAGCCCCACTATAATCATTCTCAGGAGACCAGTGAAATTTGAGTTCTATTGGGCCAAAAATAGTTTCAAGGCCATATCCAATTGCAAAACCTTTATAGCTTGGTAAAGTAAACCATTCTTTTTCGAGGAAAATATCATTGCCAATATTGGTAAAATTTCCAGAAATATTGATGTGATGACGCTTATAGAATTCATAATCGGCTGAAAAATAGGCTTTTACAAAACTATTCCCCGTTAAACTAAAAAAGTCATACCCAAAAAAAGAGCTATAATTATTTAAGTGATTATGTGCATAGCCTCCTAGACCAAAATGAAGTGCGGAAATTTTATCGTCTCCAACCATAAATCCACCTTCAGTTCCTGCTAAAATGGATATTCTGTCATTAATTGAAAAAGCCTTTGCAATATTGGCTTTTAAAATTAAAAACTGGCTAAAGTTGTCATATTTTGATCCGGTCAAGTACAAATCTCCACTTCCTTCAAACAAGAAACCACTGGATGGAAAGTAAACATCATCTAATGTATCATACTTCAATGTTGCATTTGTGCTGGAAAAATCACTTTCTACAATTTGGTATTTTACGTCTTGAAAGGTTGTGACTAAAGAGGGGCTTGAGGTGTACATATTGAGGCGTTTAAATGTTGCGCCAATTTTGAGTGAAAAATCTTTTTTTATGAGAGTTTCGACAAAAAAACTGCCTGTAAAATCTGATAGTGTTGTTGGAATTCTACTACTTAACATTTCTGGAAGAGATGCATCAAAAAATAGGGGATTGATATCATAACGGAACCGCGTATAGTTTGCATTTAGTCCAATGCTCCAATAAAATCCTTTATCTATATAATAATCAAAATTAAAACGAGAATTATCCCCTAATATAAAATCTAAAGACAACACGTCATTTTTAAGTAGTAATTGTTTTTTAGTAAAATTTAATAGTACCGAACTTTTAAGAACTTGATCATAATGAACACCTAGCTTTAAAAAACTTGTATTTGCTGTTTCTCTAACAGTTCCAATAAAATCATACTCTTGATTTTCGCTTGATAAAAATTTATAGCGAAAACTATCAAAATTATTGGTCGCTAATAGGTTATTGACACCATTATTAAAATCCTCAAAACTTAATGTTTCTCCTCGACGAAAACGCAACTTACCTAAAACATAAGAGTCCGTATATTTTTCATTTCCTAGAATATCAATCCCATTAATTTTTAGGGTGTCAATGTCGTTTACTTTTTTATTTTTCTTTGTGAAGTTTTGCGAGATCTTCAATCGCTTAAGTTCATTTAAAAATGGGGTAGCTGCTTTTTTGCCTTTTTCAATAATCTCTGAGCCTTTATTAAAAGAGATTACATTATACCCCTCAACATTAGGCTCTATAAAGAGATCTGTCATTTCCTTTTTGGCTTTCATTGCCTCTGATGATCTAAAACTATTAATTTGTGAAAGAATTTCGGAAACAGATTTAATTTCATCTTTTGTTAATAGATCTTCTTGAACATTAACCCCAATAATATAATCTAGATTTTTTGCTTTTAAGATTTCAACAGGATAATTATTTGCAATTCCACCGTCCATTAACAGAATTCCATCTTTTTCTATGGGTTGAAAAAGTGTTGGAAGTATACTACTTATGGACATCGCTTCTGCCAGATTTCCTTTGTCCAAAACGATAGCTTCACCTGTTTCCATGTTTGTTGCGATGCAATAAAATGGAATGGATAACTTACTAAAATCATTTATATCCCACTCGTCTTTTGTAAGTTTTGTTAGTAAGTTAAAAACGTTTTGACCTCTAGAAATTGAAGATGGTAATTTAAGTTTGAAATCATTTAGAGGAAGTGATGCAGCGTATTTTTCTGCGTTTTTTCGTTCTTGAAACGTTTTGGAAGGTCGCGGTACTTTGTCTCCAAGAAGAACATCAAAATCAATGTCTCTAAAAATAGAGTCTAACTGTTGCCCAGAATAACCAGTAGCATATAACCCGCCAACTACTGCTCCCATACTAGATCCGCCAATGTAATCAATACGAATACCTAGACTATCAATCACTTTTAAAACCCCAATATGAGCCAATCCTTTGGCACCCCCTCCGCTTAAAACCAATCCTATTTTTGGGTTTTCTGGCAAAGGCTCTTGAGCAAATCCAAAAAGACTGAATAAACATATGGATAATATAAATTTGGGGTTAAATCTCATTTTCTTTATGATAAAATTTATAAATTTTTTGAGCCTTAGATACGCCTACAATTTGTTCTAATTCGTCCAATTTGGCGAAAGACACCCTTTGTGCCGACTTAAATTCTTTCAATAATTGTACCCTAGTTTTTTCTCCAATTCCTGGAATAGATTCCAACTCTGAATGTAATGCAGATTTGCTTCGTCTATTGCGATGATGTTCTATCCCAAAACGATGGGCCTCATTTCTCAATTGTTGAATAATTTTCAATGTTTCACTTTTCTTGTCTAAATATAATGGAATTGGATCATTTGGATAAAATAATTCTTCCAAACGTTTTGCAATACCAACAATAGCGATTTTACCGCGTAAATTTAATTGATCTAGACTTTTTAGCGCAGCAGACAATTGTCCTTTTCCTCCATCTATAACAATAAGTTGTGGTAAATCTTGTTTTTCGTCCAAAAGTCTTTTATATCTTCTATAAACCACTTCTGTCATAGAAGCAAAATCATCTGGACCTTCTACGGTTTTTATATTAAAATGACGGTAATCTTTTTTGCTTGGTTTACCATTTTTAAAGACAACACAAGCTGCAACAGGATTTGTGCCTTGTATGTTAGAATTATCAAAGCATTCTATATGGGTTGGAAGTTCTGTAAGCCGCAAATCAGACTTCATTTGTGCCATAATGCGCTTTACATGACGATCTGGATCAGTTATTTTAACCTGTTTCAATTGCTCCAATCTGTAATATTTAGCATTACGCAAAGACAAATCTAACAACTGCTTTTTGTCACCAACTTTTGGAATTGTAATTTTAACGGCCTCACCGAGCTCAACTTGAAATGGTACATAAATTTCTTTTGAAAGGAGTTGAAAACGTTGTCTCAATTCTGTGATTGCCAATTCCAATAATTCAACATCACTTTCTTGAAGTTTCTTTTTGATTTCCATTGTATGTGCTCTAATGATTGCCCCATAAGATAATTGAAGAAAGTTCACATAGGCATAGCTTTCATCGCTAACAATTGCGTAAACTTCAACATCGCTGATTTTAGGATTTACAATTGTAGATTTTGATTGATAATTTTCTAAAATGGTAATTTTTTCTTTTAAAACTTGTGCGTCTTCAAACTGTAAATTTGCTGCTAAATCTTGCATTTGACTTTTGAAAAGCGATAAAGAGTTTTTGAAATTTCCTTTTAAAATATCACGAATAGCAGAAATATTTTCCAAATATATCTGTTCGGTTTCTTTTGCCTCACAAGCCCCTTTACAATTGCCTAAATGATACTCCAAACAAACTTTATATTTTTGATTTTTGATTTTTTCTTCAGACAAATCATAATTGCAGGTGCGGATTGGGAAAAGTCCTTTTATCAAATCTAAAAGCGTTGAAACCGTTTTGATACTCGTATATGGGCCAAAATATTCCGATCCATCTTTTATGACGCGTCGTGTTTGAAAAACTCGTGGAAAGCGCTCTTTTTTTATACAAATCCATGGGTATGACTTATCATCTTTTAGGAGAACATTATATCGTGGTTGATATTTTTTTATAAGGTTATTTTCAAGCAACAAAGCATCCGTTTCGGTATCAACAACAATGTGTTTTATATCATGAATTTTCTTAACTAAAACATTCGTTTTGCCATAATCATGAACTTTATTAAAATACGAACGTACCCGATTTTTTAAATTTTTGGCTTTCCCAACATAAATCACTGCTCCCTTAGTATCAAAAAATTGATACACCCCGGGCGTACTCGGAAGTGTTTTTAGTTGTATTTCTAATCTTGAAGATGACATCTTTCCAAAGGTAGATTAATTCCTAGTATTGTAAAAATCCATTATAGTTTTTTAGTATATTGCTTTAAAATTAGCTATAATTTTTGCTATGAATATTGTTATCTTATCACGGAACAAAAATTTATACTCAACAAGAAGACTTATTGAAGAGGCCAAAAGTAGAAGCCATGATGTCGAAGTTATTGATCCTTTGAGCTGTGATTTAATTATTGAAAAAGAAAAACCAACAGTCTATTACAAGGGCAAATATCTTGATTATGTTGATGCTATTATTCCAAGAATTGGAGCATCAGTTACTTTTTATGGGTGTGCAGTAGTGCGACAATTTGAAATGATGAATGTATTTTCCACAGTTTCATCGGATGCTATTATTCGTTCTAGAGATAAACTACGTAGTTTTCAACGCCTTTCAAAAGGTGGAATTGATATGCCAAAAACTGTATTTACAAACTATTCAAAAGATGTTGAAGAAGTTATAGAACACGTTGGAGGAACTCCAGTGGTTATCAAATTATTAGAAGGAACTCAAGGTCTTGGTGTTGTATTAGCAGAAAGTAAAAATGCTGCAGAATCTGTTTTGGAAGCTTTTAATGGACTACAAGCAAGGGCGTTGGTTCAAGAATATATCGCCGAAGCAAAAGGGGTTGATATTCGTGCTTTTATAGTGGATGGTCATGTCATCGGAGCCATGAAGCGCAAAGGAAAAGAAGGAGAATTTAGATCAAATTTACATCGTGGTGGCACATTTGAGTACTATCGCATGTCCGAGCCAGAACTAAAAATTGCCATTAAATCTGCGCGGCAACTCAAACTCCCAGTTTGTGGAGTAGATATTTTGCAATCAAACCGTGGGCCACTAATTATGGAAATCAATTCTACACCAGGTCTTGAAGGGATTGAAGGCGCCTCAAAGAAAAATATTGCAAAAGCTATTATAACTTTCATCGAAAGAAATAGACGTTAATGACGAATAATAATTCTATATTAAATATTCTTGGCGAAGACATTGCTCTTGGCGAATCACGAGAAATTAATTTTCACGTTGCAAAACTACACACTCGAACAAGAGTAGATGTTCCAGTAATTATCAATCGTTCCAAAAAACCAGGGCCTGTTGTTTTATTTACAGCAGGTATTCATGGAGACGAAGTGAATGGTGTAGAAATTGTTCGACAAGTGATTGCAAAAGGAATCAATAAGCCAAAAAAAGGCACTATCATTTGCATTCCTGTTTTAAATATTTTTGGATTTCTCAATAAAACTCGTGAGCTCCCTGATGGACGTGATTTAAATCGTGTATTCCCAGGCTCTAAATCTGGATCATTGGCGAGTCAAGTGGCCTATAAACTCATGCACGAAATTATACCACAAGTCGATTTTATTATTGATCATCATACTGGCGGTGCAGGGCGTTTCAATGCCCCTCAAATTAGAATTATTAATAAATCCCCTAAACTCAAAAAATGGGCCAAGGCCTATGGCGCACCATTTGTAATTTATTCTAAAAAAATCCCGAAATCATTCCGAAGTGCTTGTGATAAGCATAAGATTCCTATTTTACTTTTTGAAGGTGGAAAATCTTATCATATTGATGCGCAAGTTACCAATACGGGAGTCAATGGAGCCAAGCGAATTTTGAATCATCTTGGAATGTTGGGGTCAAAATTTAAGGTGACTTCACCCAAAAAAGAAATAATTTTTATTGAAGAAAGTAAATGGATTAGAGCCAAATCTTCTGGGATGTTTCGTGCCACTATAAAACTCAATTCTAAAGTGGAAAAAGACACTATTTTGGGATATATAACTGATGCTTATGGGAAATTTAATCAATCGGTAAAAGCAGATTGTGAAGGTTATATTTTAAATATCAATGAAGCCCCTATTGTGTATAAAGGCGATGCCCTTTTTCGATGTTCTACAAAATATAATTTATGAATAAAAAAGATCTGAGAACAACCTACAAACAAAAGCGCAAAACACTTGGTGAATCCTCTATTCAATCATTAAGTTTACAAATCGCAAATCAAGCGCTGAATCTTCCCATTTGGGACGCTAGCTTTTATCATATCTTTTTGACAATCAAACACTTAAAAGAAATAGAGACAGAGCCACTAATAAGTATTTTGTTTGGAAAAGATAAAAATGTAGTCATTCCAAAAAGCAATATTTCAACAGGAAAAATGACTCACTTTTTACTCACCGACAGCACAGTAATTAAATCCAATATTTGGAATATTCCAGAACCTGAAGGCGGTGTGCAAATTCAAGACAATCAAATTGAGGTTGTATTTATACCTTTATTGGTTTTTGATGAAAAAGGACATCGAGTAGGCTATGGAAAAGGATTTTATGATACCTTTTTAAAAAATTGTCCAAATGCGATTAAAATAGGACTTTCTTTTTTTGAAGCTGAAGCTGAAATAGAAGACCCTAAAGCATATGACATTCCTTTGGATTATTGTATTACTCCAAATCGGATTTATCATTTTCAGTAAGAGCTTGTTTTGAAGTGGCGTTCTTACTATTGTATAACAAAAGAAGTCCAACACCAGTGCTGATTGCAATATCAGCAATATTAAAAACTGGGTTGAAAAATGTAAAATAATCCCCTCCAACAAAAGGCATCCAGTTTGGAAAATAGCCAGAAAATAATGGAAAATGTAACATGTCTACAACTTTTCCATAAAATAATCCGCTATAGTTGTTTTCTGCAAAAATTGTAGCTTTTTGACCATAACTGTGATTAAAAATAACACCATAAAAAACAGAGTCAATGATGTTGCCAAGCGCACCAGAAAAAATGAGTGCAATGGCGCAAGTCAGTAACTTAGAGGCGTGCTTTTTTATAGAATCGAAAAGCCAATAACCAATCCCTAAAACGGCAACTAATCTAAATAGTGTTAGAAATAATTTTGCTGATTCATCTGAAATAAAAGAGAAAATATCACTAAGTTTTGCCCCCCAAGCCATACCATCATTCTCAATAAAAAGAATTTTGAACCAGCTAAGAATAACCCACTCCTGACCTATTTCAAAATGGGTTTTTACATAAAACTTGGAAAGTTGATCAAAAAATAAAACAGATAAAATAAGATAAAAGACATGCTTTTTAGACATCCTATTTTTGCATGTTTTTTGCTTCAATACTTAGAGTAGCATGAGGTACAAGCTCCAATCGTTTTTTATTAATTAGTTTCCCTGTAACCCTACATACACCATAGGTTTTGTTTTGTATTCTAATAAGTGCATTTTTTAGGTCTCTGATGAATTTCTCTTGACGAATTGCGAGCTGTGCATTAGACTCTTTACTCATCACTTGACTGCCTTCATCAAACGCTTTAAATGTTGGAGAAGTATCTTCTGTACCATTATTTAAGTCGTTCATGTAGGCACTTTTTATAAGTTCCAAATCATGTTGTGCCTTTTCAATTTTTTGCTGAATCAATGCTTTGAATTCTTCTAAATCTTTGTCTGAGTATCGGTTGGTTGTTTCCATAGACATCGTTTTTATGAGTGTTGTTGAATAAATAACTTGGTGGAAATATCATCAAAATTTATTTCAATTCCCTTATCAAGTTGATGGACTTCATGTAATGTTTTTGTTAAAGTTTCTAATTTAATATAATCTATATTGTTTTGAATGGCTTTGTGCATATTTTCATGGTGCAAAAGAAAAACATCAATATTATCTGTTACTTCAAACCCTGAATCTTTTCTTAAATTTTGAATCCTATTCACAAGTTCACGAGCAATCCCTTCCTCCTTTAATGACTCTGAAATGGTAACATCCAATGCCACAGTCATCGCACCTTGATTGGCTACTAGCCATCCTTCAATATCTTGTGATGTAATTTCTACATCATCGAGGGTCAATGTACTAATTTTTCCATTAATTTCAACATCCAAACTTCCTTGTTTTTCAATTTCTTTTATACCATTAGCATCAAGCTTCTGAATTGCTGTTGCTATAACCCTCATATCCTTTCCAAATCTTGGCCCCAGCACCTTAAAATTTGGCTTAATCTGTTTAACTAAAATATCTGAAGCATCTTCCAAAAGTTCAATTTCTTTCACATTTACCTCGTGTTTAATAAGATCTGATATGGCCAAAATTTCTTCTTTTTGTTCTGGTGATGAAACTGGAATCATAATTTTTTGCAGTGGCTGGCGTACCTTAATTTTTTCTTTTGCTCTAAGCGATAGCACCAAAGAAGAAATTAATTGTGCTTGTGCCATTTTTTGCTCCAATGTTTTATCGATTAACTCTGGGTTGGCTTTGGGAAATTCTGCTAAGTGAACACTTTTGTAAGGTTCTTTTTTAGTATGTTTTACAAGATCTAAATAAAGACGATCCATAAAGAATGGCGCAATAGGTGCGCCTAACTTTGCAATAGTAAGCATACAGGTATATAGCGTTTGGTATGCTGAAATTTTATCGGCTTGATAATCGCCTTTCCAAAATCGTCTTCTACTCAAGCGTACGTACCAATTACTCAAGAACTCTTGTGTAAATTCTGAGATGACTCTTGCGGCCTTAGTGGGCTCATAATCAGCATAATAATTATCCACTTTTGTGATTAATGTATTGAGCTCTGATAAAATCCAACGGTCAATTTCTGGTCGTTTTTCAAAACTAATATCAGCCTCTGAATAATTAAATTTATCAATATTTGCATAAAGTGTAAAGAAAGAATAGGTATTGTACAAAGTGCCAAAAAACTTACGTTTAACTTCCTCAATGCCTTCAATGTCAAATTTTAAATTATCCCAAGGATTAGCATTACTAATCATATACCAACGGGTGGCATCTGGTCCAAAAGTGGCTAAAGTCTCGAAAGGATCAGTGGCATTCCCCAAGCGTTTGGACATTTTTTGTCCATTTTTATCTAATACTAAGCCGTTTGAAACTACATTCTTGTAGGCTACAGAGTCAAAAACCATTGTTCCAATGGCATGAAGTGTATAAAACCATCCTCGTGTCTGATCTACACCTTCGGCAATAAAATCTGCTGGAAATGCCTTATTTTGATCTATAAGCTCTTTATTTTCAAAAGGATAATGCCATTGTGCGTAGGGCATACTTCCAGAGTCAAACCATACGTCAATAAGATCACTTTCACGATGCATAGGGTTTCCTGTTGAAGAAACTAATACAATGGCATCAACAATATTTTTGTGTAAATCTATTTTTAAATAATTTTCATCTGAAAAATCTCCAACTACAAAATCTTCAAAAATATCTTTTGACATTAATCCTGCAGCAACAGATTTTTGAATTTCCAGCTTTAATTCTTCAACTGAACCAATACAAATTTCTTCTTTTCCGTCTTCTGTACGCCAAATCGGTAGTGGAATACCCCAGTAGCGCGACCGCGATAAGTTCCAGTCATTGGCATTGGCAAGCCAATTCCCAAAACGTCCTTCTCCTGTACTTTTTGGTTTCCAATTTATGCTTTGATTCAGCTCAAACATGCGCTCTTTAACATCACTAATTTTTATAAACCATGAGTCTAGTGGATAGTACAAAATAGGTTTGTCGGTACGCCAACAGTTTGGATAGCTGTGTTTGTATTTTTCAACCTTAAAGGCTTTATTTTCAATTTTAAGTTTAATGGCTAGCTCTACATCGACAGATTTCTCTGGCGCTTCTCCATCGGGATAGTATTCATTTTTTACATAACGCCCTGCAAAGTCTGAAACTTCTTTTCGAAAACGTCCCTGAAAATCAACCAATGGCACCAAGTTGTTGTCTTCATCTTTCACTAAAAGTGGTGGAACTTCCGGCATTGCTTGTTTGGCAGCAATAGCATCATCGGCACCAAAAGTTGGTGCAGTATGTACAATTCCTGTTCCATCTTCTGTTGTTACAAAATCTCCTGCAATAACTCGAAATGCATTTTCTGGATGATCATTTGGCAAAGCATATTGAAGCAGTTGCTCATATTTTATCCCAACTAAATCGGTACCAACAAATGATTTTTGAACAAAAAATGGAATAGTTTTATCGTCTTTTTTGAAGTTGTCTAATTCTTGAATTGTTTCAACTTGTGCAAACTTCCCAGAGAATTGTTTTCCAATTAATGCTTTTGCTAAAACAACATTAATGGGTTCAAATGTATATTGATTAAAGGTTTTTACAAGAACATATTCAATTTTTGGCCCTACGGTAAGTGCAGTATTACTTGGCAAAGTCCAAGGCGTTGTAGTCCATGCCAAAAAATGAATTGTACCTTCATTTTGTAAAAATTCTGGCAAAGAGTCTTGAACAGCTTGAAACTGAGCCACCACAGTAGTATCTGTTACGTCTTGATAGGTTCCAGGTTGATTTAATTCATGTGAGCTCAAACCCGTTCCTGCCTTTGGCGAATATGGTTGTATTGTATAGCCTTTGTATAATAACTTTTTATTGTAAATCTGTTTGAGTAACCACCATACACTTTCCATATATTTTGAGTCATACGTGACATAGGGATCGTCCATATTGACCCAATACCCCATTTTTTCGGTAAGGTCGTTCCAAACGTCAGTATAGCGCATAACGGCTTTTCTACACGCTGCATTATAGTCTTCTACTGAAATACTTTTTCCAATATCTTCTTTAGTGATTCCAAGCTCTTTTTCAACGCCAAGTTCAATAGGAAGACCGTGTGTGTCCCAGCCTGCTTTTCGCTTAACCTGAAAGCCTTTCATGGTTTTATATCTTGGAAAAATATCTTTTATAGCTCGCGCCAAAACATGATGTACGCCTGGTAAACCATTTGCAGATGGTGGCCCTTCAAAAAAAACATAAGGCGTTTGTCCATCTCTTGAAGTGATACTTTCCTCAAAAATATGGTGCTCTTTCCAGTAATCTAGCAGTTCTTCTGCTACATTTGGTAAGTTTAATCCTTTGTACTCTGGAAATAATGCGCTCATCTTTACTCAATTAGTCCGCAAAATTACTAAATTTTAGGATAATAGCGGTGCGGAAAAATGTGTAAATTATAAGATGAGTATGTTCAACAATAATTTGTTTTGACTTCAAACTCAAACATAATTAATAAACGAATAAAGTTAAGATCTCGATGTTTTATAAGAAATAAAACATCAACCCTATTTTAAAGCTTTTTGATTCTATAGAATTTTGATTAATAGCAGCGTTATTAAACATAGGATTTAATCCATAATAAACAAACCCATTCCAGTTATTGTATCCCAAACTTAACGTCAATCCATATTGCCAATTATTAAGGTCAATATTTTTTAGTTTAGTTGACACCTCTTGGTTTTGATAAACATATGAGGATGCAAAAATATAACTGGCCTTAAACCCCGCATATACTCTCCAAAATTTATAGGTTTCTGCGGTAGAAGTGCGCCAACGAAATTCAATTGGAATTTCTATGGATTGATGAGAAAATCTATTCTTTTGAAAAGAATTATTTGAAACAATTTCATAATTATAAACCTCTGAAGATATGGGTGAAATTTTAATGTTTCCAGAGTAGCTATTAAAAGCATACCCCACACCAATACCTATGGCGAAATTACGCTGAAGATTGATGGGGAAATCACGAATAAAACCAACTTTAAGCCCTGGTGAAAACCCTGTTTGATTAAAATTTTCAGGAGTATTAGTAAAACTGTTATAGGTAAGGCCAAAATAAAATTGATCTTCCCGATAGTTTGAATCGAAATCTTCTAGAGAATTTTGAGCCAGAACGTCAACAAATTGCAGCAGAAAAACGATGACAATAATGATATTTTTCATAATGAAAAAGTTTACAGAAATTAAATGTACAAAAAAAGGCATTCAAATTTGAATGCCTTTTTATTTGAATAGAGTTCTGAAAAAAAATTAATTCATATTTGTAGTCACATCTCCAACCCCTGTTGTATAGTTGATTTTCAATGCGTTAACTTTTCTAAGCTCTTGTTTAACATCTCCAACGATACCCATATTTGCATCTCTATCTACTTTTAAAGCTACCGTCAAAAATGGAATCAATTCTTCACGCAGTGCAGCCCTTTCTGAACTGATAAATGCACTTACATCTGAAAGTGATGCAAATTGATCGTTAAGTTGAATTCTTGCTTCAGTTCCGAATTTTTCATATCCAGAGCTTGGTTTTCCCATATAAATATAACTTACAGGGTTTTTCTTATCCAGTTTTTCAACTTGATTTGCTACTGGTAATGAGTTTTGTATTTTTAATGAATTTTCTCGCATAACGGTAGCAACCATAAAAAAGAACAATAACATAAATACAATATCTGGCAAAGAGGCTGTGGATATTGCAGGGAGCCCTCCGTCTTTTTTCTTTTTAAATTTTGACATTTTTGTTTTCTTTTAAATCAATAAACTACTGAACTTCAGAGAGTTTTTGTGGAAACTCTAGTTTGATTTGATCAATTACTGCTTTGAGTTTCTCTTTATTTCCAATAAATCGTGCGTCTTTGTAATTTTTTTGCATTTCTACAAAGTCCATATCTCTAAATCCTTTTGATGGACCTAGTTCTAAGGCACGTCTATTTCTTAAAACATTATAGGCTGCTACCAATTCATTTTGTACGGAAATGTATGCAGCATATGATGTTTCGCGTTCGTTCTTCAAAGATATAATTGCTTTGTCTGGATTATCAGATGAAGATGGGTCTTTTTTTCCTTGGCAATAATCACAAGTTTTATCTCCGTTATTATCCAAGAACTCTACGGCTGCAGCGCGCAAATCGGCTATTTCCATAAGTTCATCTTCCACTAGCAATTGATCTTTTCCATTGAGTAATACCGTAAAAATATTTTTCTGTTTGATGACTGGCGGTTCAATTTCTTCCATAGGAGGAAGCTTACGGTTGATGCCCGAATCTTTTTCGATGGTTGTAGTCACCAAGAAAAATATTAACAGTAGGAAGGCAATGTCGGCCATAGAGCCTGCATTAACCTCTGGTGCAGATCGTTTGGCCATATTATTTCAACATTTTTTTGATTCCAAATCCTAACATTGTTCCCCCCGCTACAATAGCAAGAGCATAAAACAAGTACAGTCCAGCACCAACAAGTTTTGACTGGCCCTCTGTAAGAATTGAACCGTCTTTTAAAACGGTTTCCGTTCCTGAAGCTAAAACAAAGTAGCATATAAGAGCGAGAACTAAGAAAGCTCCTATGGACACTAGGGTGTTTTTTAATCCAGCTGCATTAGAGATTAGGTTGAGTACTGTAAAAAGTATTACAGCCAAAACTGCAACAGCTAAGATAAAATAAGCAACATACATAAGTGTACTAACACTTGACGCACCTTCTCCAGCTTTGATGGCATCGTCTCCGGTAGAAATAATGCTCACAAGAAAAACAATTGAAATGACTCCTACAACTGCAGCTACAATCTTTAATAATTTTTGTAAATCCATAATTATTTGATTTAGTTTGAGTTAAGAAGTATTATTTTTTATTTTTTACAAGGATGTCCATCAATGAGATAGAAGCATCTTCCATATTGTTTACAATGCTGTCAATTTTTGCAATAATATAGTTGTAAAAAATTTGTAAGATAATTGCAACAATCAGACCAAATACTGTGGTTAGAAGGGCTACTTTAATACCCCCTGCAACAAGTGACGGTTGCATATCTCCAGCGGCTTCAATTTTATCGAAAGCTTGAATCATTCCAATTACTGTTCCCATGAAACCAAGCATTGGTGCCAAAGCGATAAAAAGAGAAATCCAAGACACATTTTTTTCTAATTGTCCCATTTGTACACCACCATAAGCAACTACTGCTTTTTCGGCAGCATCTAAATCTTCATTGGCACGGTCAAGACCTTGGTAAAAGATTGAAGCAATAGGTCCTTTAGTGTTTCTACACACTTCCTTTGCTGCTTCTACGCCTCCAGAAGCAAGCGCTTCTTCTACATCTTCAGTTAATTTTTTTGAATTTGTTGTTGAAAGATTTAAGAAAATAATTCTTTCAATAGCAATAGCTAATCCTAATATTAGACATAACAAAACGATACCCATGAACCCTGGTCCACCTTCGATAAAACGCTTTTTTAGTTCTTGATGAAACCCTAAAGACTCCACTTGTTCTCCAGCTGTATCATCCTGTACTGGGCTAACAATTGTGGTTACTGTAGTGTTCATGTTCGTGTTTGTACTTGCATTTACAGACCCGAATGCCATCATTAGTGTGATTGCTAGAATTGGAAATAATTTTTTCATTGTTCTATTCTTAAAATTTATAAATATTTGAATTGTTTATAGGTTGCTAAAGATATAAAAAAAATTACACTACAAAAATAAAATTTAGCAGTGATGATGATTAAAACTACACTAACCTAATTTAAGTGCTGATTAACAGTTATTTATACCAAAAGTTTAGCAGAGAGGAAGGGATTCGAACCCTCGATACGCTTTTGGCGTATACACACTTTCCAGGCGTGCGCCTTCGACCACTCGGCCACCTCTCTAGTTTCTTTTTTACAAAGAGGTCAAATAAATAAAAAAATGTTTACTTGTGAAAGAAAATCGCTCTTAATTTTCCGTTAATTCCCCTCGAATTGAAGTTTCAAAAACAACTTTAAAAGTATTTTTTGATGTGCCTTTGCCAAGAAGGTACATTAGTTTTGTAATTGCCGCTTCGGTTGTCATATCCTTAGCAGAAATAATTCCTAATTCACGCATTTTTTTACTTGTTTCATAATGCCCCATATGCACCATTCCCCCTGAACATTGAGTAACGTTGACAATATAAATTCCTTTTGAAATGGCTGCTTTGATTAACTCTAAAAACCAGCTTTCTGTTGTTGCATTCCCAGATCCGTAAGTTTCCAAAACAACCCCTTTTAGATTTGGAGTTTCAAAAATAGCGCTTAAAACAGAAGTTTGAATGCCAGGAAAGAGCTTAATAATTACAACATTTGTGTCTAACGATTTGTGAACCTTCAATTGATTTTGAGTAAAATTCTTTTGCAACAAATCATGTTGTACTTGAAGTTGAACTCCAGATGTTACCAAAGGTGGAAAATTACTTGAAGCAAAGGCCTCAAAATGATCGGCATTGATTTTTGTAGTTCTATTTCCTCGATATAATTTGTACTCAAAATACAAACCAACTTCTTTAATGACTGCAGCATTATTCTGACGTAAACTTGCCAATTGAATTGAAGTAATGAGATTTTCTTTAGCATCAGTTCGCAAATCGCCAATAGGAAGTTGAGAGCCTGTGAAAATTACTGGTTTATTTAAATTCTCAAGCATAAAACTAAGCGCCGATGCAGAATAACTCATGGTGTCACTACCATGAAGCACTACAAATCCATGGTGTGTGTCATAGTGCTTTTCAATAATTTCTGCTAAAGTTACCCAATGTGTTGGGTTCATATTTGTAGAATCAAGTGGAACTTCAAATGAAATAGTATCAATTTCACAGTTCAAAAGCTTAAGCTCTGGTATATTTTTTAATAAATTTTGAAAATCAAATGCCTGAAGCGATTCCGAATGAGCCGCCTTTACCATGCCAATAGTGCCCCCTGTATAAATCAATAATATTTTTGTGTGCATTGGGTTAAATATTAAAAATATCTTTTGAGTTTTTGGTTGTAATTTCGGCAATATTTTTTGCGCTTAGACCATAAATTGAAGAAAGTTTTTCCAATACTTCAATAATGTAGACACTTTCATTTCGCTTTCCTCTGTATGGCACAGGAGCCAAATATGGTGCATCTGTTTCCAATACAATGTGTTTTAAATCAATTTGTGATAAAAACTGATCTATTTTTCCATTTTTAAACGTAACAACACCTCCAATACCAAGTTTCATATTGTATGATATCGCTTGCTGGGCTTGTTCTAGTGTCCCGGTAAAACAATGAAAAATCCCAAATAAGTCCTCAGATTTTTCTTCTTCTAAAATTTCAAAAACTTCATCAAAAGCATCTCTACAATGAATCACAATAGGGAGTTTATAGCGTTTGGCCAGCTGTATTTGAATTCGAAATGCTTCTTGTTGCTTTTTTAAGGTAGATTTATCCCAATACAAATCAATTCCTATTTCTCCAATGGCTACAAATTTTCGAGTTTCTAAAGCCTCTGTTAGAAAGTCTAATTCCTCTTTATAGTTGTCTTTTATATGAGTAGGATGTACGCCCATCATCAAAAACACATGCGTGGGATATTTGCGTTCCAAAGCATACATACTTTCGGAATATGTAGAGTCTATGGCAGGGACAAAAAAACGTGTAATACCAGCGGCGAGTGCTCTAGAAATCATTTCATCTCGATCTTCGTCAAATGCTTCGCTATAGAGATGTGTGTGTGTATCGGTTATGATCATGATACAAAAGTACTATTTTGTGTAGTATCTTTGTTAAAAAATTAATGCCTTGAAAAATAATAGTTCTTTAATGCAGTTTTTATCTAAAAATCAATTTCATAAGGTGAAATTGCATTTTATTAAAAGTAATCATTACAAAGTAATTGCAAAAATAAATAGCGTAAAAGGGCACTTTATTTTGGACACTGGAGCTTCTACAACTTTTGTAGACAAAAATTTAAAAGAAAAATTCAAGCTAATTTCTGAAGCATCGCAAATAAAAGCTAGTGGTGCTGGCCCAGAGCAAATTGATGCGTTTGTTTCAAAGAAAAATCAATTGAAATTTGGACAATGGCGTTTGGAACAATGCACTATTGCCCTGATAGATTTAGACCCTATTAATACTGCTTTTGTCGCTGCAGATTTGGTGGCGGTTGATGGTATTATTGGTGCAGATGTTCTAAAGAAAGGCAAAGCCATTATTGATTACAACAAAAACTATTTGTATTTAAAATAAAAATCCCCGCAATGCGGGGATTATATCATATAATGTAAAAAAACTAGTCTTGTACTTGAAAAGTAATAGGTAAAGAATACGGTACAATTACTGGTTTTCCTCTTTGTCGACCAGGTTTCATTTTTGGCAACATATTAATCACTCGTGCTGCCTCTTTTTCTAACCTTGGGTGTGGTGCTCTAGAGCGTACTCCAGTAACATTTCCGTTTTTGTCAATTTTAAAAATTACGCTAATACGTTGTCTTCCTGTAAGCCCTAAATCTCCAGCTAAATCTGTATTGAATTTACGCTGAACGAATTTGGCAATTTTATCAGACATACACTTACGCTTTTCGGCATTAGTTCCACGTTCGCAACCAGGATATTCTGGTACGTTTTCAATCACTGCAAAAGGAACTTCAACATCTTCTACAACTTCTTCAACTTCTATATCTTCAACCTCAACAATTTCTTCTTCTTGATCAGTTTCTGTTGATTCTATTACTGTTTCTTCAATTTCCTCTTCATCTTCCACGACCTCAATTACTTCTGGAGCAGCCGGTGGTGGTGGCGGAGGTGGTGGCGGAATAACTTGTTCTATAATTGGTATTTCTTCATCTAGTTCTTCGTCTAGATTAAGTTTTCCGATATCAATATCAGATTTGTCATAAGTTTTGTAGTTCAGCGTAGAATATGTTAAAAATAACATCAATGCTAATCCAACAGCAAAATAGATAGAGCCATTTCTGCTGACGTCTGCTTTTGGGTTTTTCTTTGATTCCATTGTGTGTTTTTTACGGGGGGTTAAATTAAATAAAAAAAATAAAACTACATAAACGTTTGAAGTTTTTTAACAAGCGTTTGTTTTTTCCAACTAATAAAAGCAACCATCACTAGTATCCCTAGTGTGTTTGCCACAACATCTAATCCCTCAGAAACTCTTGCTTGTGGCGTTATGCTTTGTAATAGCTCAAGGATTATGCCAAAAATAATCGAAAATAGAGCAGCATAGGTCAAACTTTTATTTATTCCTTTGGTGTAGAAAGACAAAAAAACTAAGAAACAAAGTATGGCATAAGCCAAAAAATGAACAATCTTGTCTTCAAACTCAATATCAAATGTAGATTGATGATTGATTTTTGCCAAACTACCAACGATCAAAAGAATTATGTAGCCAATTGCTACCGCATGAATTGCCTTTTTTTTAAGCACCTATCAATGTTTTGTAATCCTCCGCAGAAAGTAATTCGTTAAGCTCAGAGGTGTCTATACATTTAAGTTTAATCATCCATCCTTCTCCATAAGGATCATCATTTACTTTTTCTGGTTCGTCTTCCAAAGCTTCATTAAATTCAATAACTTCTCCTGCCACTGGAAGAAACAAATCTGAAACTGTTTTTACGGCTTCAACTGTTCCAAAAACTTCTTCAGCTTCTAGTGTTTCATCTAATGTGTCGACTTCCACATAAACAATATCTCCTAGTTCACTTTGTGCGAAATCTGTGATTCCTATTGTAAGTATTTCGCCCTCTGCACGAACCCATTCGTGGTCTTTTGTGTATTTTAATTCTTCAGGTATATTCATTATATTGGTTTTTATATTATTGTGTTAATTTCCAAAATTGTAGCGCAGCGTAAATCCAGATCTAATAGTGGTTTGTGGAAAAGCTGTTGAAATAGCATAATCAGAAAATGCATAGTCAAAATAGAATATGGCTGTCAAATTGTTGCTAAAGGCATAGTCTGCAGCATATTTGAGACTCCAAATGGTTTGACCTGCACTAACTTGATTATTATCTAAATCCAAATATCTTATTATGGTTTTGTTATTTCTTATGGACAAGTCGGCTTTCATATTCAAATCACTTTTAATAATTTTTTTTGGCCCAGCCAATTTCGAACGAATTCTTAAATCTTTGATACGATAACCCAATCCAAAAATATATTCATTTCCTTGAATTTCAGTCAACAAATTATTATCAAAACTTACAGAAAGACTTCTGTCCTTTTTGATTTCTGTTGTAACCTTGATTGAATTTTTCATTTCAAAATCAACTTTAACCAATGGACTAAATTGCTCTACTAAGTTCACATTACTAAAAAGCGTTTGAGCCTTAAAATTTCCAGACTGATCTAAAACATCCGGGTTTTGACTGGCATAATCCAGAGTAGGATCTGCAGCTTCATAATCTAGATTTGTGCGGAATTGATTTATGGTATAAGATGATCGATATCCATGAGTAATGGAAAATCGTTTAAACCTTTTTTTGAACCATTTGTTCCTCATAAATCCTGTATATTTCAAGGTCCAATTTGGAATAGGAATGTCTCGAAAAGCATCCAAACTTATTTTATTGGCCTTTTTCCCGGAATACGCCGCCAAAAATGCGGGCAACAACACAGACTGACTGTTTTTTCCAAATCCAAGAGGGTATCCTTCTGCATCTGTTGCATATGTGCTATTACCATAAAAATTCTGCGCCAAACGATTTGCTATTTCTAATCGATTGCTTTTAAAATCTTCAAATGGTGCAGAGCTAACCTCATCACTTTTGCTAAAGGCGGTTTTAATCAATGATGTAGAAATATTAAAATTACCAAATGTATTCTGAATCAAAGAATTATAGGTGTTGCTCAAGCCATCACCATTGGTGTCTGTTGTATTGAAGTTTTCTGTAAAATTTGTAGCATAGGTTTTGCCCCCTGTAAAATCAATTTTTAAATCTGAAATAGGTTCGGTATTAATGGAGTAATCTAAATTTTCGTTATGTGTTTCAGAATATTGTTGATTAAACTGATCGAATGTTGTTAGCCAACCATTTTGAGCCGCAATATGACGAACATCGCGCTGGCTTCCCATAGTGTACCCCAAAGTAGGTTTCATGGTGCCTATAAATCCAGGAGTTGGTAAATAACCCGGCAAAAATGAACTGTTGTTTTCCGAATAATTTATTTGCATTCTATCAATACTTGTTAGCAATCCAATCCCAAAATCTTTTAAGTTGAATTTCTTTTTGGAATTTGTTCGCTGAGTTCTATTATTGGCATTACTTTGTACGCGCGATGGTCTTCTCGAATTCGATTTTTTTATCCCAACATATCGATAAAGTTTGCGCATATCAAAAGAGGTGTTCAAATTGTGTTGATTTGCATTAGAAATAGAGTTCCCCAAATCATAGGTTTGCCCGTTGATATTTAACTGACCGAATAAGTCAGATCCCTTGGTCCACAAGAAATCACCAGTATAGCTATAATTGGCGGTCAAGAAACTAAGCGTTGGGATTTTGTTTAAAGGCAGTTGATAATTTATACCCAATTGCTGAGCATGTCTGTTGGGGTCGCCAAAATCAAAGAAACGATCCCAAACCCCAAGTGTTGGATCTTGGTCGCCATTTAGGTCATCATTTATAAAATAATTTCGAACAATATGATTATTGGACGACGTAAAATTTAAACTTAACGCATTTGTCAACTGATAATTTAATGTGTATTGTAAGTCAAAAGTATAGTTTCTTCGAATTAATTCATCAACAGAAATGTTATTTGCTCCTAGTTCAGCATCTCTAAATTTTTGACTATTAAATTGACGAACTATATCAGAATCAATTGTGAGGCTCGATGGCATTAAATTGAGGTTGAAATCCTTTATAATCTTCCAATACTTACCTTTAAATAGTGAGTCATTTTTTTTGAACGGTTCAAAATTCAAAGGCTGAAAACTATAACTGTAATTAGCTCCAACGCGAACATTTTGTTCTAGAGAGTTTTCAATTTCAAAATCTCTATGCGTCATTTCGTTATAAGAATAATTAAGGGTTAAATTTTCAACATCATAAACCTTTGGTTTAGCATTTCCTGTACGTTGTTTTTTAACGCCTATAAAGTTGATACTTTTTCGTTTTGTATAATCCTCAGACTGCATACGAATACGATCGCGTTCTTCGGTTGTTTCTGCAGCATCCAAACGATTTTGAAGCTTTAAATCTTTGTATTGTTGGTCATATTCTGGAGTGATTAATGTTTCACTTTGTCCATAATTGAAAGGAATTTGAAGCCCCCATTTTTTAGGTAACAATTGTCCAATGTTCATGTTTGTAACAAAGTCATATTGTTTCAAATCTTCTCGACTACGCTCATTTGGTCCTTGATCTATATTCCCAAAACCAGTGGTACTTCGCTTTGCAGTAGCATTGATATTCATAAAATCTGCAATGTTGGTATCCATACTCATAACTGCCGCCCAACCGCCTTCATTATCCATTTCGGCTAGACGAAGTTCATTGAACCAAACTTCTGCACATTGATTTGTAGATCCTATATTTTTTATTCCTACCATAAGGGTGCGAATATCTCCAAAATTTGGATTTCCTTTTATGGCAATACGCTGCTCAAATGGGGCATCTGTTTGGGTTGAATTTAAATCCAATGTAAAAGGTGAAAACTCTCCAACTGGAGTTTCTTGAAGAACTCCATCAATAACATTATAAAATGTAGGATCTTCATTGGTTAATGTTCCTTGACTAATGCCAAGGGCTTTAATTTTTTCTAAAAGTTCTAAAGAAATATTGAGCTCATTATACTCTGGCCATACTTCAGAATCTGATGCGCCTGTGGCGCCTGAGGATTTTCTAAGAGGTAATTCTAATTGATAATAGTTTTGTGTAAAATCATTCCCCATACGCACAAAGGCAACCAAATTTCCTTGCTCAAAACTATCTGACTCACCATCTTCTGCATGGATAAACATTTTTAGTTTTTTATATTGGCGCATATCTACATTGATGTTTTTGAAAACAGCTCTAGAATCCAATCGCTCCAAATCACAAACATCAACAACAAGTGATTGTTCATTTTGACGAACAACAGTATTGTTGTTATTCAATTGTTCGCGCTGAACATTTGGCGGTGAAACATAGCTCCCATCATTTTCTTGAATTCCAACAATACCAACACTAAAATCTGTGGGTTCTAGTAATGTAGCAGCATCTGAATCATCGTCCAAAGATTGTAAAAAACGTCTCCAATCACTACGTACCAAATCAAAAGTACCAAATCTTAGTACTGTTTTTTGTGTGAAATCTTTTAAATACAATCTTGTAAAACGAATTGATCTAAAATCTGAAATCCCTCCAATAGCATCCGAAAATTGTGTTAGCGGTATTCTAAATTGATACCAGTTTATATTTCCAGATTGTGAACCGTTTGGTAATGTTATGCCAGTAACCGTCTTTCGATCAACAATAAATGGGCTATTTGGGTTATTTAGAGCTGCAGCATTGATGTCAATTTCATATTCATAATAACTATCAATCGTATTCATTGTGTTATCTCTATTGATATCTTCTACATCGGGTTGTGTTGTAGAGCCTCTATTGGTTTCACTAAAAACATCAGGAGAATTGCCTTCAAGACCATTGTATCGTTTGTATCTGTCAAAAATATCTCCAGAAGTATTCAAATAATACGTGTAATTGTCATTAGCTGGATCGGCCAAATTTGAAAACGCTGAGAATCTAGGATCAGTGCTGTTAGCTTCTTCCAAATCATCATATCCATCTAGACCAACATCTTGATTGGTGCGTTCTTGCCCTTGAGAAGAAAATGCATAGATTAATGATTGATTTTGAGGGGTTACTGTTCCCCACACAGATTGAGGCAATAAACTAATATTACCATCCGCGGGAAGTCCATTTTCATATTGTTTTTTACCATCTTTGATGACATCTTCAGAAATATTACCTAAGTTGAGAACGAGTTTTCCTCCTGGATTTGTTGGGTTATTTAAAAATGGATCCATCAACCAAAACTCTACATATTCTACATTGGCTTGTTCAAAATCTGTTGAAGTCAATTGTCTGGAAATTCCAGCCCAACTATTTTGTGGGTTATCTAAAATTCCATCTTCCGCCCCTTGTTGATAATTATATGGTCCTCTTTCAGCGGGGCTATATACCAAATCCAAAGAGTTTATAACTGTGTATTGCCCTGTTACCAAATCAATTTCTGGAAAAAGTTCATCAATAAAAATACGTCTTGTGTATAAATCTGAAATATCATCGTCTGTAATTTCCCCTGGTCTTTGGGAGCTGTAGAAAATAGGATCAACAGTATACCAATTCAAAAGTGCTCTGTCAAAGCCATTCTGATAGCCATTATCGTCTTCATTCCCCTGCGCATAAACACGCCCTAATCCTTTTGGTCTACTCGATAAAAACCATGATTGTGGCGTAAGTAAGCTAATACCGTTTTGAGTGCCTTCAAAATCATCAACATATGAGGTCACTTCTCCATTAAAATCGGTGCCTTTTGGTGCACCGGGCTTCAAGTATGCAAATTCCCCGCGAACGGATAAATTTGATATCGCATCGGTATCAATATTGGGTAATTTATTAGCCATTCGAGTAAGGAAAGGGACTTCTGTTGAGTAATTTCCATTGACTCCAAAAATTGTGTTATTGATGGGCTCTGTACCATAATTCGCTTTCTGAGTTATTGGACGTTCATTCAAATTCAAAAGTGTTGCTCCTAGAACGAAATTTTCATTGAATTGATGTTCAACATTTACTCCCGTAAAACGCTTTGTTTGTTGTCCAAAAACTGCATTATTTTCTACAGAAACTTGAATTGGAGTGTTTGAAGATTGAAGAGAAGGGTCTAAAATTTGAACGGTTCCAATTTGATAGTTCACAGTATAATCGATTCCTTCTACCAGCACACGCCCTCCTGCAGTAACTTTTACAGAGCCTCTTGGCACATTAAATGCACCTATTGGAATCCCTGAACCCCCTGTAGATTTGTAGCGCCCTCGAATTTGAAATTTATTTTTTTCACTGTCCTGAAGTGCAGCAGTTTTAGTACTTGTATACAAAGATTTGTAAACATACTTCTTTTGATTTGCATTATAAGTTCCAGGAATTGTTTCATCGGCTTGATAATCTTCTGTAGGATTCAAACGCAAGGTCTCAAATAGATAACTTCCAAAAGGTTCAACTTTTGTAAAGACAATTTTTCCGTTTTGAGGGATGACCGTTAAACCAGGCACAAAATCAAAAAATCCATCCCCCTTATTTTGAGGGTCATTGTTATAATTTAATCGATCAAAATTAAAAAGACGTATAAGAGGTATTTCATTTATAGGGTCTTCATTTCCTGTTGGGGCTGGAAAAGGTGTTCCAGAAACTGGAGTTATAAAATTCAAAGAAGAGGTTTCATTGTAAAATATATTCAATTTGAAATCTTCTTGAGAGAGTTGATACGCTCCTGTGTTATAAATGTTTTTCATCATCAAATCCCAAATTGGAAGATTGACATTTGTAACTGCGCTTTTTAGCATTTTCAACACAAGACTTTGATTATTTACAACCTGATTTCCTGTATTTATATCTGTACTTACATCGGTTGCATTTAATCCATCATTGGCAAATTCTCCAACTTGATACACTTGGCCACCAACCGTGAATTGGTAGGCTACTGCTAAGACCTCATCATTTTGTAGGCGCTGGTTTAGAGAAATATAACCCAGTTGGGTGTTGACAGTATATTCATTGCCTTGTGTTAATTTTTTTGCATTTTCTAGCTTCCCATAATCAAAACCTTCATTGACCCCTGGAACCAAAAATCCGGATTGTGCGGTTGCAATATCTCGAATAGCCTCTGTAAGCTGAGAACCAGCACCCCCAATATTAGTAGGATCAAAATCATTATTGGCATTGTCTGGATACGCATTTGGCCCAACATTAACAAACCCTGCTGGTGGGGTTGTTAAACCTATTCTTGAGGATTCTCCTAAATCCTGTAAAGCCAAAATATTTCTAACATTTTGAGTTTGATTTGTTCGGTTGGTCACCCAAACTTCTATTCGAGTGATCTGAACTTGAGAATTTATAAATGGATAGTTTTCTAGAGCTTCATCATAATGTTCTCTAAAATATTGCCCTAAGAAGAAGTGTCTATTTTCATCATAATCTAGTCCAAAAAAGTCAAAATCTTGTAATGTTCCGCCGCCTTGTGCTACAATGTTTCTTGTTTCTGATTGTTGCTCAGAAAATACTCCTGTTACTCGTGTTTTCCCAAATTGCAGCTCCGTCTTTACACCAAATAAACTTTGAGCTCCAGAGATCAGTGAGCTATTCAAAGGCATGCTCACATTTCCTATTTCGAGTTTTTGAAGAATATTATCTTCTCCGCCGTCAATAGTTGGGTCGAATTCTAGTTTTATTAAATTTTGAAAATCAAACGTAGATTGTGTATCATAATTTGCATTGACTTGTAAGCGTGTCCCTACTTTTCCCATTAAACTCAAACTAATGCGTTGATCAAAATCAAAAGTTAAATTACTTTGGTTTCTAGGTGAAAATGCTGGGTTTTCTTGTTTTGTATACATCACTCCTAAATCCATTTCTACAGATCCTTGTGGCACAACTGAAATAACATTGCCTCCAAAAATTGTTTCAAAAAATTTAGAATTCACATACAAATCTGGGATCAAGTTCTTTTTTGCATCTTCAGAACCTTCTTTTTTTCCATCAAATGCGTCTAATTTTTCTTTATAATATTGTTTTAAATTCTCCTTTTGAATCAGTGCTTGAAATTCTTTTGGTGTAAGAATTATGGGGTATTTTATGTCATAATCACCAACTTTTGAAGTGTAATAATAACGATCTGTTATAGGGTCATAGGTGTATTTATTGACAACACTACTTGGGTCAGGAGGGTTTAAATCTCTAAACGAAAAAGTGGTGGATGTAGAATCACGAACTGTAGGTGTTTGTTGAGACCATAACAAGCAACTGAAGCTGTAGAGTACAACTAAAGCAAAGTGTTTAAGTTTCATTTTTGGGTTAAATAGTTTCAATAGTTTTATAAATTTTTTAGGGCTTCTTTGATGATTAGCTCTACAGAGGCATCTGGGGTTTGAGATAAAATTTTAACAACCACTCTTTCAGACTGTTTTTTGGCAAATCCTAGTACTTCTAATGCAGATAACGCTTCATCTTTGTTTGTATTGTTTGAGGTAGTAATTGAACCGTCAATATCGTAAATTTTTAGGACTTTATCTTTTAAATCAATGATAACACGTTGTGCTGTTTTCAATCCTATGCCTTTTACAGATTGAATTAGCGCAACGTCTTCTGAAGCAATGCCCTCTCGAACTTGTTTTGGTGTTAGAGAAGATAGCATCGTACGTGCTGTGTTGGCACCAATACCGCTAACTGATATTAGAAGTCTAAAAATTTCTCGTTCTGATGAAGTTACAAAACCATATAGCTGTTGTGCGTCTTCTTTGACTTGAAAATGAGTAAGTAATTTAATATGCTCATCATCCGTTAGTTGTGAAAATGTGTGTAGAGAAATATGTATAAAATAACCTATACCATTACAATCAACAACAACACTAGTTGGGGATTTTTCTACTAATTTTCCACTTACATGCGTAATCATACCATAAAACTTAAGGTACCAAATGTACTAAAATTATAGTATTTTAAATGAAGAAAAAAACTAGGAAATCAAATTAGCCTTTTCTTTTTGTTGTGCATCAATCACTGCAACTGCTGTCATGTTTACAATTTCATCCACACTTGCGCCAAATTGTATAATATGGACAGGCTTTCTAAGTCCCATCATAATTGGCCCTATAGACTCTGCTTTGTTGAGCTCTTTTAGCAATTTATAAGTGATATTTGCCGACTCTAAATTTGGAAAAATAAGTCCATTTACTTTTTTATTTGCTAATCTTGAAAACGGAAAATTTGCTTTTAACATTTCACTATTTAAAGCAAAATCTGTTTGCAACTCTCCATCTACAGACAAATCTGGATGTCTACGGTGTAAATAGGATACTGCTTCACGAACTTTGGTCGCCGTTTGATCTTTTGAAGATCCAAAATTTGAATATGATAACATGGCCAACACTGGAGTAATTCCAAACATTTTCATCACTCCAGAGGTCATCTGTGTAATTTTTATCAAATCGTGGGCGGTTGGGTTAATATTGATAGCAGTATCACTCAAAAACATGGGGCCTCTGTGTGTAATCATTACATTGGTTGTGGCGATTCTTGTTGACCCTGGTGCAAGACCAATCAAATCGAGCATTGGTTTTACGACTGATGGATAATTTCTTGAGTATCCTGTTATCAAAGCATCAGCATCTCCTTCATTGACCATCATTGCAGCATAATAGTTTCTTTCACGCATGAGTTTTTGAGTGGATAAAAGCGTTTGCCCACGGCGTTCTTGTTGTTTCCAAAACACTTCGGCGTATTTATTTTTTTGTTCAAAATGATCCTCATCTTTGGGGTCAATTATTGGGACATCTGCATCAAATTCGAGTTCTTCTTTTAAGTGTTCTATTTGTTTTTTATTGCCTAATAAAATAGGGTGTGCTATCCCTTCTTCATATACAATTTGGGCCGCTTTTAAAACATCCAATTGATCGGCTTCTGCAAAAACAACGCGCTTAGGGTTTAGTTTTGCTCTATTAAATAGCAAGCGAACAATCTTGTTGTCTGCCCCCATACGATCCAATAAGGTTTCTTCATATTTTTCCCAATCCAAAATTGGTGCTTGTGCAACACCACTTTCCATTGCTGCCTTGGCTACGGCTGGTGGTATTTTTGCTATCAAACGAGGATCAAAAGGTTTTGGAATGATATAATCACTTCCAAAAGTTAAACGCATTTCTCCATAAGCAATATTCACTTGTTCTGGTACAGGCTCTTTAGCTAGTTCTGCAAGGGCAACAACAGCAGCTTTTTTCATTGCTTCATTAATGGTTTTTGCTCTAACATCTAATGCCCCTCTAAAAATAAAAGGAAATCCTAAGACATTATTAACCTGATTTGGATTATCACTTCGGCCTGTGGCCATTATAATATCATCTCTTGTTTGAATTGCTAAATCATATGTAATTTCTGGGTCTGGATTGGCCATTGCAAATACAATTGGATTTTTGGCCATAGATTTTAGCATTTTTGGAGAAACGATATTGGAAGTTGAAAGACCAATAAATACATCGGCATCACGCATTGCTTCTTCCAAAGTGTCTATTTTTTTTGTTGTAGCAAATTCAGACTTTTGTGACGTAAGATTTTCACGATCTTGACGTATGACTCCTCTACTGTCAAGCATCACAATGTTTTCTCGTTTTGCACCAAAAGACATATATAGTCTTGTACAAGAAATTGCAGCTGCTCCTGCGCCACTCACTACTATTTGTACATCTTCAATGTTTTTTTCAGCAAGTTCTAAAGCATTCAAAAGAGCAGCAGCTGAAATTATGGCTGTCCCGTGCTGATCATCATGCATTACAGGAATATTCAACTCTTCTTTTAGACGCTTTTCAATTTCAAAAGCTTCAGGGGCTTTTATATCTTCTAGGTTAATCCCACCAAAAGTTGGCGCAATATTTTTTACGGTATTTATAAATTCATCAACATTTTCCGTATCAACTTCAATATCAAAAACATCAATATCTGCAAAAATTTTAAATAAAAGTCCTTTACCTTCCATTACTGGTTTAGAGGCTTCTGGCCCAATATTGCCAAGACCCAAGACTGCTGTTCCATTGGATATTACAGCAACCAAATTACCCTTGGAAGTATATTTATATGCTTCAGATGGGTTTTTTTCAATTTCTAAACATGGTGCTGCTACACCAGGTGAATATGCCAAAGATAAGTCACGTTGGGTAGCATACTTTTTTGTTGGAACAACTTGAATTTTTCCTGGATTTGGTTTAGCATGATATGCTAAAGCTTCTAAATCGTGTCTGGTTAGTTTTGACATATAGTTGTTATTTAAGTTTACAAAGTTAGTAGTATCCTTGTAATGAGAAAATTTTTGTTTAATCTTTTAAAAACTTAATATTTCGAGTTAGTCCTGTATATTTTGTGCGTTTGACTGCAGATTTTTTAAATACTTTATTGAAAGTTTCAAGTGTGATTTCTTCCCAGTCTTTCTTGGTCATCGATAGTAGTTCTGGTTTTGGATTAAATAAAGGTTCATTGTGTGCTTTAGAAAAACGGTTCCAAGGGCATACGTCTTGACAAACATCACAACCAAACATCCAATCGTCAAATTTTCCTTTCATTTCTGTTGGAATATTATCTTTGAGCTCAATGGTAAAATATGAAATACATTTACTACCATCAACCTTATAGGGTTCAGTAATAGCTTCTGTTGGACAGGCATCAATACATGCTGTACAGGTTCCACAATGATCTGTAACAGCATGATCTGGTTCTAAATCCAAATCAATAATTAGTTCTGCAATAAAATAAAATGACCCTACTTTTTGAGAAAGTAAATTACTGTGTTTACCGATCCACCCTAGTCCAGATTTCTTCGCCCATGCTTTTTCTAAAATTGGCGCAGAGTCTACAAAAGCACGACCATGTACATCCCCGATTTCATCCCTTATATATTCTAAAAGATGTTTTAATTTATCTTTTATGACATAGTGATAATCTACGCCATAAGCATATTTACTAATCTTTGGTGCTTCTGGATCCAATTGTGTTTGTGATGGAAAGTAATTATATATCAAAGACACGACACTTTTTGAATCTTCAACGAGCAGGGTTGGATCCAAACGCTTATCAAAATGATTTTCCATATATTGCATTTTGCCATGTTTGTTCTGATTGAGCCATGCTTCTAATCGTGGCGCTTCATCTTCCAAAAATGCTGCTTTACTTATGCCGCAAGATAAAAAACCGAGGCGTTTGGCTTCGGTTTTAATAAGTTGTGCATACTGTACTTTTTTTGACATGCTAAAACAATCCTGTTTGGTAATCTCCTTTTTGACGACCAAGGTGTTTGTAGGCAAGTTCTGTAACTTCTCTTCCTCTTGGGGTACGCATTATAAATCCTTGCTGAATTAAAAATGGCTCGTAGACTTCTTCTATGGTTTCTGGACTTTCACTTACCGCAGTGGCTATTGTTGTAATACCAACAGGACCTCCTTTGAATTTATCAATAATTGTGGTAAGGATTTTATTATCCATTTCATCCAAACCATGAGCATCTACATTAAGGGCTTTTAACCCAAATTTTGCAATCTCAATATCTATTTTACCATTGCCTTTTATTTGGGCAAAATCTCTAACACGTCTCAATAGTGCATTTGCAATTCTTGGGGTTCCACGACTTCGTCCTGCAATTTCTATAGCGGCTTCAAAGCTTATGGGGACATTCAAAATTTGAGCACTTCGTTGAAGAATAGTCGAAAGCAATTCTGTGGAATAATATTGAAGTCGGCTACTGATTCCAAAACGTGCGCGCATAGGTGCTGTAAGCAATCCCGAGCGCGTAGTGGCTCCAACTAATGTAAAAGGATTCAAATTGATCTGAACAGTTCGTGCATTGGGACCAGATTCAATCATGATATCAATCTTATAATCTTCCATTGCAGAGTATAAATATTCTTCTACAATTGGGCTTAAACGGTGAATTTCATCAATAAAAAGTACATCTCTATCTTCTAAATTGGTAAGCAACCCTGCCAAATCTCCAGGCTTATCCAAAACAGGACCAGAGGTGACTTTAATCCCCACATTCAATTCATTTGCTAAAATATGTGCTAAGGTAGTTTTTCCCAATCCTGGAGGGCCATGAAAAAGGGTGTGATCTAAAGCTTCATTGCGCTCTACAGCTGCTTTTACAAAAATTTGCAAGTTTTCCAAAACTTGATCTTGCCCAGAAAAATCATCAAAGGTTAGCGGTCTTAACGCTTTTTCGATGTCGTGTTCCTCAGGAGATAAATTTTCGTCTGTTGGATCAAGGTACTGATTCATAATAACAAATATAAAGAAAAAGCCTTTCTCGTTTAAGAAAGGCTTTCTAATATATTTAAGAAGTAACTAACAATTTTTAGTGTTGAAGCTCTTCTTCTCCGTCTTTTAGTGGAATATGTTGTGGCACAAAGTCTTCATCATGACCAGGTTTACTATAATCGTATGCCCAACGGTGAACATGTGGAATTTCTCCAGGCCAGTTGCCATGCATATGCTCTACAGGTGCTGTCCACTCCAAAGTGTTTGAACGCCATGGATTTTGTTCTGTTTTCTTTCCATAGAACATGCTGTGAACAAAGTTATATAGGAAGACTAATTGTACAAGTCCTGCAACAAGTGCAAAAATTGTGATTAAAACTTGTACGTTTTGGGTATCATCAAAAAGTGGGAAATTACTATTGGTGTAATAACGTCTTGGTAATCCTGCCATGCCTATAAAATGCATTGGAAAGAAAACACCGTAAGCACATACGGCTGTCACCCAAAAATGTATATAACCTAAATTTTTATTTAGCATTCGTCCAAACATTTTTGGGAACCAATGGTATACACCAGCAAATAATCCATATAACGCAGATATCCCCATTACTAAATGGAAATGTGCGACTACAAAATAAGTATCGTGAACATTGATATCAAGTGCACTATCCCCCAGAATAATTCCTGTAAGACCTCCTGTTATAAATGTTGAAACTAAGCCAATTGAAAACAACATAGCAGGATTTAATTGAAGGTTTCCTTTCCAAAGTGTTGTAATATAATTAAATGCTTTTACTGCCGATGGAATGGCAATAAGTAATGTTGTAAATGTAAATACTGATCCTAAGAATGGGTTCATCCCTGAGATAAACATGTGATGTCCCCACACGATTGTTGATAAAAAGGCAATGGCAATAATTGAAGCTACCATTGCTCTGTATCCAAAGATTGGTTTTCTTGCGTTTGTTGCTATAACTTCTGATGTTATCCCTAAAGCTGGAAGTAATACAATGTATACTTCTGGGTGTCCAAGAAACCAGAATAAATGTTCAAATAAAACTGGTGACCCGCCTTGATAATGCAACACCTCTCCTTGAATAAAAATATCTGAAAGGAAGAAAGATGTTCCAAAACTTCTATCCATTATTAACAACAATGCTGCAGATAAAAGAACTGGGAAAGAAACTACACCAATTACAGCCGTAATAAAAAACGCCCAAATGGTTAATGGTAACCTTGTCATGGACATTCCTTTTGTTCTAAGGTTTAATACTGTTACTATATAGTTCAATGAGCCAAGAAGTGAAGACGCAATAAAAATTGCCATTGAAACGAGCCAAAGTGTCATCCCTGCTCCAGACCCCCCTTGTGCTAACGGAAGTGCACTAAGAGGTGGATAAATTGTCCATCCTGCTGCAGCTGGTCCTGCTTCAACAAACAATGAAATTACCATTATCACGCTTGATAAGAAGAAAAGCCAATAAGATATCATATTTAAAAATCCTGAGGCCATATCTCTTGCTCCAATTTGTAGTGGAATCAAAAGGTTACTAAAAGTACCACTAAGCCCCGCTGTCAATACAAAAAACACCATGATTGTTCCATGAATGGTCACCAATGCCAAATAAATATCTGCGTCCATAACGCCGCCTGGTGCCCACTTACCTAATAGAGCTTCAAATATTACATTTGGTTTTTCTGGCCATGCAATTTGCATACGCATTAGCAATGACATTAAAATTCCAATTATCCCCATGATTAAACCCGTAATCAAATACTGTTTAGCAATCATTTTATGATCTTGACTAAAAATGTATTTTGTTACAAAGGTTTCTTTGTGATGATGCCCGTGGTCGTCATCGTGTGTATGGGTGTCTACGTGTGCTGACATAATCTTTTGGTATTACTATTTAGTTTTGAACTAATGAGTTTTTAAATATTTTTTGTTCTTGCAACCATGCATTGTATTCTTCTTCTGTTTCAACAATAATTTTCATTTGCATGTTGTAATGGGATTTTCCACAAATTTTGTTGCATAATAACAGGTAATCAAATTCATAGCGATCAAGCGGCTCTTCACCTTTGGCTTGAAGCTTCTTACTGTTTTCGTTTCGAATTTTGTTGATATTTCTTACTTTTTCATAAATCTCTGGGTTCAATCGCATTTCCTCAGTGGTAACGGTTGGCGTAAATGCAAATTGAGTAATCATTCCTGGTACACAATTCATTTGTGCTCTAAAATGTGGCATGTATGCCGAATGCAATACATCCTGGGAACGCATTTTAAATAATATTGGCTTTCCAACGGGTAAATGGAGCTCAGTGGTGATGATGTCATCTTGAGCATTAGGGTCAGACTCATCTAGCCCTAAAATATTAGCATTGTCTAAGTTAATTAATCTCACATTGGCCTTACCAAGAACATTGTCTTCGCCAGCATAGCGTGCTTTCCAGTTAAACTGTTGAGCATACAATTCTACGACAATTGGATCTTCCTCTTCATCAATGTTCATAATATCGTTCCAAGTAAATAATCCATACATGATGAGTCCCGCTAGGGTAATTACTGGAATAATCGTCCAGATAAATTCTAACTTGTCATTATCGGCATAGAAAAGCGCTTTTCTTCCTTTTTCGCCTTTGTATTTAAAAGCAAAATAATGTAACAAAAATTGAGTGATGGTTTGTACAATAAAGATCACAACCATCGAAATAATCATCAATCGGTCTATTTCTGGTCCATGCTCAGAGGCTGAATTTGAAACGAGTGGTAAATCTCCCCACAGCGCAAAAGAGATGATGGTGATAAGGTATATAAATCCTAAAAACGCTAGCATCAAATAGCCATTTACAGAATTGTCTTTATCATTTGCAATTTGGGAATTGTCTTTATTTGCTTGTGCTAAATCAAATATTTTAACCATTTGCCAAATCGCGATGGTAATTCCTAATAATATTAATATTGTTAATAAGCCAGTCATTGTACTATACTATCTTTAAAATTTAATTAATAATGAAACTGTTCGCTTTCTTTTATAAATGGATTGCCTTTTGGCAATAGTGGTGCTTTGGATAGTGCATAAAACACAACCCAAAGGAACAATCCAAGAAATAGCAACACTGCGCTAATTTCTGGAACACCAATAAACCAACGATCCCCTACAGTAGCTGGCATAATCATATTAAACACATCAATATAGTGTCCAAATAATATGACGATACCTGCCATGACGATAAACCATGGTACACGCTTATAATCGCTGTTCATGAGTACCAAGAATGGGAAAATAAAATTCAAAACAAGCATCCCAAAGAATGGTAATTTATAGTCTTCTATTCTTGTGATGAAATAGGTAACTTCTTCTGGAATATTTGCATACCAAATCAGCATGAATTGCGAGAACCACAAATAGGTCCAAAACACACTAATTGCAAACATAAATTTAGCCAGATCGTGCAAGTGACTGTCGTTCACAAATTCCATTAACCCTTTTGATTTTAAGTAAATGGTTATCAGAGCAATAACAGTAATTCCACTCACAAACATGCTTGCAAACACATACCATCCAAAAAGTGTACTGAACCAGTGTGGGTCTACACTCATAATCCAATCCCAAGACATCATGGATTCTGTGTAAATATAAAACACTAAAAAGGCTGCAGATATTCTAAAGTTTTTCTTGAAATTACTATTATCATTTACATCAGCTTGGTCTTGTGCCAATGAAAATTTTCTAGAAAAATAACGGTATAAACTCCACCCTGCTATAAATATTAAACCTCTAATAGCAAACCAAGTTTTATTAAGCCATCCTGATTTTCCTTGAATAAGTTCGTCATGTGCAACAACTTCTGGATCCATCCAAATAAAAAGATGATCTCCCGCCCAAAGTGCAATTCCTAAAACTATTATAGCCCCTGGCAAAAGATAATAAGTTATAGCTTCCATTACTCTAAAAAGAACAGGCGACCAACCCGCTTGTGCTGCATACTGAATGCCATAAAACGCAAGTACTCCTAGTGAAATCATCATAAAAAAGAATGCTGCTACATACAATGCCGCATATGGTCTGTTGTGCATTTGATGCAAAACATGTTCTGCATGTTCGTCACCATGATGAGCCTCTTCATGATGAGGGTCATCATTACTTTCTGAGTGTATCATTGCAGCGTGAGCCTCGCCATTTTCATGCGACTCGGCAGCACCATGATGTGCATTTTCTTCTGCTAATAAGACTTTAACATCCTCTAAAGTCAAATGATGAGATGAATTATAACTGGAAATCCACCCGATTGCGCCAATGATGATGAGCACAAGAGATGTAATTTTTAATCTTTTTGAAAACGTATACATGTTTTATTTATGTTTTGTTTTTCTTTATTTTATTAATTCTGATCGAAGTGCTTCAACGTATGCTGTAACTTGCCAACGCTCTTCTTCGTTTAATAGATTAGCATATGACCCCATTGAGTTTTTACCATAATATATAACGTGGTAAATACTTCCTGTTGTTATCGCACGGTCTGCATAACTTGGTACTCCTAATATTTTTTCACGCTTTACCAATGTTCCTTGGCCAGCACCTTTATTCCCATGACAAATCCCACAGTAAATATCATAAAGCTCCTTGCCTCTTTTGGGGTCAATCTCAGATACTTCTAAAGGTGATTTTAAGGATTTTAATGCCGCTTCATAGCCTTCATTGGTATTGTCATAATCATATAAGGAATATCCTCTGGCAATGGTTCCCTCAACAGGTAATAATGCTTCTTGACTGTTTGGGAATACCTCGTATTCGCCGTAAGCCTCGTAGCCAACAGGCTCATACATGTTCGGAAAAAATTGGTAGTTCGGTCTGCTGTTGTCTTGGCATGACCAAAGTGTTGAACCAATCAATACTAAAATGAATATTTTTGATACACTTTTCATAGGTCTAATGTGCTTCTTTTTCAATCACATGCACTTCTACTGCACCTGTTTTGGTTAATAGCGTTTTTAATTGTTTCTCATTGTCATGAACAGGGATTTCCATCAAAAAATGGTCATCAGTTGTTCTTGGGTCTGGATTTTCAGCGTTTTTGAATGGCCACATTCTACTTCTCAAATAAAATGTAATTACCATTAAATGCGCCGCAAAAAATACGGTTAGCTCAAACATAATCGGTACAAATGCAGGCATATTTTCGATATAGCTAAAACTTGGTTTACCACCAATATTTTGTGGCCAATCTTCAATCATAATGAAATTCATCATTAAGATAGCAACAGTAAGTCCTACACAACCGTACATAAACGCTGCAATTGCAATACGTGTTGGGGCAAGCCCCATGGCCTTGTCCAATCCATGTACTGGGAATGGTGTATAAATTTCTTCGATATGATGCTTTTCTGCCTTTACAGTTTTTACTGCAGACATCAATACATCATCATCTGTATATAAGGCATGAATAACTTTTGATGCTCCCATATTTAGTCTTTTTTCTTTTTAGGTGTTCTTTTTGCTTTTGGCTTTTTGGAGGTGCGTTCGTCCGAACCAGTACCAACCAAACTGTCTCCAGCCTCTCTAATATTTTTGTAGCGTTGCCCAGAGGATTTTAAAATTGTTTTGACTTCTGCTTGTGCAATTACTGGGAATGTTCTTGAATAAAGTAAGAACAACACAAAGAAGAAACCAATTGTTCCAATAAAAATTCCAATATCTACAAACGTTGGTGAAAACATGGTCCACGACGATGGTAAATAGTCTCTGTGCAATGAAGTCACAATAATTACAAAACGTTCAAACCACATACCAATATTTACGACTATCGAAATAAAGAATGAAAACATGATGCTTGTTCTTAATTTCTTGAACCACATAAATTGTGGAGAGAATACATTACAAGACATCATGGCCCAATAGGCCCAAGCATAAGGACCTGTTGCTCTGTTCAAAAATGCGTATTGCTCATATTCTACTCCAGAATACCATGCAATAAATAATTCTGTGATATAGGCTACCCCTACAATTGAACCTGTAATCATGATGACAATGTTCATCAATTCAATATGTTGTACAGTAATATAATCTTCCAGGTTACACACTTTCCTCATAATGATAAGCAATGTGTTTACCATAGCAAATCCAGAGAAAATCGCTCCTGCCACAAAGTAAGGCGGAAAGATAGTTGTATGCCATCCAGGAATTACCGAAGTCGCAAAGTCAAATGATACAATAGTGTGTACCGAAAGTACAAGTGGAGTTGCCAGTCCTGCAAGTACCAAAGAAACTTCTTCAAAACGTTGCCAATCCTTAGCTCTACCAGACCATCCAAAACTTAATAGAGAATAAATTTTCTTTTGAAAAGGACGAACGGCACGGTCACGTATCATTGCAAAATCAGGTAAAAGTCCAGTCCACCAGAATACTAATGAAACGGAAAGATACGTTGAAATCGCAAATACATCCCACAATAGTGGTGAGTTAAAGTTTACCCAAAGTGAACCAAATTGGTTGGGAATTGGTAGTACCCAATATGCCAACCAAGGTCGTCCCATGTGAATAATTGGAAATAATCCTGCTTGAATTACTGAAAATATGGTCATAGCCTCGGCAGATCTGTTAATCGCCATACGCCATTTTTGTCTAAATAAAAGAAGTACTGCAGAAATAAGTGTTCCAGCATGACCAATACCTACCCACCATACAAAGTTGGTGATATCCCATGCCCAACCTACGGTTTTATTTAATCCCCAAGTTCCTATTCCTGTAGATATTGTATAAATCATACATCCAAGACCCCAACCAAAAGCGGCTAGAGCTATGGAGAATACAATCCACCACTGCTTATTTGCTTTTCCTTCTACAGGTGCAACTACATCAAGAGTGACATCGTGGTATGATTTTTCACCAGTTACGAGTGGTCTTCTTATCGGTGCTTCGTAATGAGACGCCATAGTTTAATTTTATTTCTTTGTTAGTTATGCTTCTTTTGTATTTCTTACTTTAACTTGATAGACCACATTTGGTTTTGTACCAACATGCTCCAATAGGTGATAAGCACGCTCATCATCTTTAAGTTTTGTAACATCATCTTTTTTATTGTTGATATCGCCAAAAACAATTGCTCCGCTATCACAAGCCGATGAACAAGCTGTTTTGAACTCATTCACATCTACAGGTCTACCGTCACGCTTGGCATCCAAAATGGTTTTCTGTGTCATTTGAATACACATCGAACATTTTTCCATAACCCCTCTAGAACGTACCGTTACATCTGGATTAATAACCATGCGCCCTAAGTCGTTATTCATATGGTAATCAAACTCATCGTTACCATTATAAAGGAACCAGTTGAATCGGCGTACTTTATAAGGACAGTTATTTGCGCAATAGCGTGTCCCTACACAACGGTTGTATGCCATATGGTTTTGACCTTGTCTTCCATGCGAACTAGCCGCAACTGGACAAACAGTTTCACATGGTGCATGATTACAGTGCTGACACATGATGGGTTGAAAAGCCACTTGAGGATTTTCAGATGGCGATTCCATTTCGCCAAAAGTACTTAATGAACTTCCTAATCCTTTAATTCCATCTTTGGTCTCATTGTCCCCCTCAAAAGTTTCATCTGAAGAATAGTAGCGGTCAATTCGCAACCAATGCATATCACGACTTCTTCTGATTTCTTCTTTTCCAACTACTGGAACATTGTTTTCGGCGTGACATGCAATTACACAGGCACCACAACCTGTACAAGAATTTAAATCGATAGAAAGATTGAAGTGATGCCCAATGGAGCGATCAAACTCATCCCAAAGATCAACATCTGGAGAACTCACTGGGGTTTCAATATGATTTAAAGAAACAACAGGTGTTGGATTCCAATGCTCAGCATCTTTTGTATTGAAAATTTCTAAGGTGGTTTCTTTAATAATGTCTCCACGTCCCATCAATGTATTGTGCAATTGCACACATGCAAATTCATGTTTACCACCAACTGCTTCTATTGAAACGGATTGTGTTGAGTCAAAATTTTGATAAAGTGGATAAGCATTTACACCTGTTTGCATTTCTTCTTTTAGTCCTGCACTTCGGCCATACCCAAAAGATAAACCTACTGTCCCTCGCGCTTGCCCTGGTTGAATAATCACTGGTGCTTTTACAGTGGCTCCATTTACAGTTACATTGGCGTAGGTTCCATTTAGGCCACCAGTAGCATCATGACTGCTTTCTTTAAAGAAATTACTTGCTTCTAAATGTAATCCTAATTCTTTAGCATCTGCTTCAGAAACAGTAAGATAATTATCCCAAGTTGTTCTTGTTAATGGATCTGGAAATTCTTGTAGCCAAGGGTTATTGGCCTGTTGTCCGTCACCCATTCCTGTTTTAGGATAAAGTGTTAATTCAAAGTCCGAAGATTTCGCTTGCGCTAAATTCTTTACAGCATCGCCTATGGCAATAGTTGTATGAGCCGATGATGTTGTGTCAAGTGTTACAGATTTTGAAGCTGTAAATACACCATCATGAAGTGCATCATTGAAAGAAGCACCGCCTAAAATATTTGAGTTCCAATATGATTCTAGATAATCATGATATGTACTTGTATTTCCATTAAGTGTCAAAAGTACATCTTGAAATTGTTTGGTGTCAAATAATGGTCGAATTGTAGGTTGAACTAATCCATAATGTCCAGATTTTGTTTCCAAATCACCCCAAGATTCTAAGTAATGCGGCGCTGCTGCTACATATTCAGAAACAGATGCTGTTTCATCATTTTTCATAGAAAAAACAACTGAAAGATTTGTCTTTTTTAGTCCTTCTACAAAGGCTGTTGCATTTGGTAAAGTATATGCTGGGTTTACTCCAGTCATGAGTACTGCACCAACTTTTCCTGCGTTCATATCAGCTACAAGTTTTGTAACTGCAGCATCGTTACCTTGACGGGTTAAATTTGTTGTTTTTGGATCAAATGCTTTACTGTTTAAAAATGCATTGATTTCTAAAACCAAACTCTGAGCATCAACATCTTGAATTCCTGTAAGAACAACACCATTCGATCCTGCTTTTAGCAATTCTCTTGCTGCAGCATCTACCGCAGATTCAATATTTGCTGGTAAAGTAACATTTACAGATGTTCCTGTAAGTTTTCCATAAAGTCTTGCTAGTGCACGCTTTTGCTGAGATGGTTTTAATGGAACACGTTTGTCGGCATTAGCTCCAGAAAGTGTCATGTTTGATTCAAATTGAATATGACGTGACATGGTTCCATTTTTTGGAACACGTCCTTTGGCATAAGCAGCATCAAATCCTCCACCTTGCCAGTCGCCAAGGAAATCTGCACCTATAGAAACAATTGTTTTTGCTTTTTCAAAATCATAATTTGGAAGTCCTCTACGGCCATACTTAGCTTGATAGGCATCTGCTGCTGCAGATTCTGAAATGGCATCATAAACTACATGAGTAACATTCTCGTAGTTGTCTTGAAATTCTGAAATCAATTTTGAAGTACTCGGACTCGCAAAAGTTTGAGTCAACAACACTACTTGTTTTTCTGAACCTTTTAGAGCTTCAAGTTTTTCTCCTACTTCTTTATAGAAAGCGTCCCAAGTCATGGCTTTACCTGCTTTGGTAGGCCCAGCAACACGCTGATTATCATACAAATCTAGAACAGAAGCTTGCACTCTTGCATTGATACTCCCATTAGCTTTAGCTAATGAATTGGATTCCACTTTTATTGGTCTTCCTTCTCTAGTTTTAACCAATAAGCTTGCAAAATCGTATCCGTTTGAGATTGCTGTTGCATAGTAGTTTGCAACGCCTGGAATAATTTGTTCTGGCTGAACAACATACGGAATGGACTTTATTACAGGTCCTTCACAAGCCGCCAAAGAAGCTGCGGCTGTGCTGAATCCAACGTATTTTAAGAAATCACGACGCGTTGTTTCTGAAGATTCCAATGTGGATTTATCTCCCAAAAACTCATCCACAGGAATTTCTTGAACAAACTCCTTGTGTTTTAGCGTCTCAACAGCAGAGCTTTGGCTCGGATTTAGCTCCTCAACACTTTTCCAGTATTTCTTGTTTGATGACATATATTATAGTGTTACTTAAGTCTTTTAATAATTTTTAATAATGGCATTTTCCACATTCCAATCCTCCCATTTGGGCGGCTGTAAGCTGTTCTACTCCATATTTTTTTGAAAGTGCTTCATGAATTTTCTCATAATAGCCATTGTCTTTTACTTTCACATTTGTTTCTCTATGACAATTGATACACCACCCCATTGTAAGCGGTGAATATTGATACATAATCTCCATCTCCTCCACTGGTCCATGACATGTTTGACACTCTAAACCTGCAACAGAAACATGCTGCGAGTGGTTGAAATATGCAAAGTCAGGAAGATTATGAATTCTAACCCATTTTACGGGTTTTGTTTTTCCTGTATGCTTTTGCTCAGCATCATCCCATCCTACAGCATCGTACAGTTTTTGGATTTCTCCATCATAGAATTCTTTGCTGTATTCTTCAGTTGCAGTTGATGGTGCAACTTCATAAATCGATTTATGACAATTCATACAAACATTTAGAGACGGAATTCCAGAATGTTTACTCACTCGAGCAGAGGAATGACAGTATTTACAATCAATACCATTGTCGCCTGCATGAATTTTATGTGAATAGTGTATCGGTTGAATCGGCTCATATCCTTGATCAACTCCAACTTGCATAAAGTATCCATAAACAAAATATGCGCTCGAAAGCAAAAAGAAAATTGCTGTCGCCAACAATAAAAATTGATTCTTTAAAAATGCTTTCCACAGCGATGGTCGCTTTACAGCTTCTTGAATTTCTACTTCATTTGCTTCAGCAAAACGTCTTAGTGTTTTATTTACTAAGAATAGCCCTAGAGCAAGAAGTGCAAAAAGAATGGCTAATGCACCAAGAATAATATCTTTAGAAAGTCCTCCTTCAGTGCTTGTAGGTGCTTGAGTCGTTACCGTTGCTACAGCTGGAGCGGCTTTGTCTTGTGCAGTGTATGCAAGTATGTTTGAAATGTCTTGGTCTGAAAGCTGTGGAAAAGCTGTCATTGCAGCTCCATTGTACTCGTTGTAAATCTTGTTGGCATAGGCATCACCAGATTTAATTACAGCAGCACTGTTTCGTATCCAGGCATTGAGCCAGTCACGGTCAAGGCCTTCATCTTCGCTCAATCGAGTTTCAACATAGCGAAGTGCCGGTCCTGTCATTTTTTTGTCCAGTTGATGACACGCAGCACAATTAGCATTAAAAAGCGATTTCCCTTTTGTGGGGTCTGCTTCTTGAGCCTGTAAAGGTGTGCAAAAAATTGAAAAAAATACAAGACTCAAAAAGATGAGTTTCTGGAGGGGCTGAAGGTTGTTTACCTGCTTCATATCAACGTTTGGAGTGGTTTCTAAACTTTGGCGCAATTTTTTCATGCAATAAGATCAAAAATCTATTAACAAAAATTTATGCAAAAATAAGACATACGGACGATTATTAAAATGATAGATTATGCTAAATTTTAATTTATATTCATTCTAAATAATATTCGATTTTTGTTTTAATTTTAATCATTTACATTTGTAAAATCAACAGTGAAATATGAAACGTTATTTATATAAGTTATTTTTTATAACTACTTTATTTTCAACACCTTTATTTGCACAAGAGGGAATTGTAAAGATTCAAAAAAGTGAAGCGCTAAATCGCTTACTGGCTTTAAAAAAGGAAGTCAATAATTCTAAAAATTATATAAAAATTCAAATTTACAGTGGCCCAAGGTCTGGCGCAGAGCATGCTTTGGCCTCTTTTCGGTCTGATTTTGCAGGGTACAGTTCGGAAATGAAATACGAGACTCCAAACTATAAAATATGGATCGGTAATTTCAGGACTAAAATAGAAGCTGACCGTGCATTAAAAGTTGTTAAAAAAGAATATCCAAATGCGTTCCCTTTCACTCCAAAACAAAATTAAATTTTAAGAATTTGAAATTGTTGACCTACAATTTCTTTTTAACAGCAACTTCTTGAAACGCTTCAAACACATCTCCTAGTTGAATGTCGTTGTAGTTTTTAATTTGCATTCCACAATCATAACCTTTTGACACTTCTTTTGCATCATCTTTAAAACGTTTTAATGATGCTAATTCACCTGTGTAAATTACAACACCTTCTCTAATGATGCGAATTTTGGAATTTCTAAAGATTTTACCATTGGTAACCATACATCCAGCAATTGTTCCAATTTTTGAGATTTTAAATGTTTCTCTAATTTCTGCTGAGCCTGTAATTTCTTCTTTAAATTCAGGAGATAACATACCTTCCATGGCGTCTTTCAAATCATTTATAGCGTCATAAATAATAGAGTACATTCGGATGTCAATTTCTTCTTTTTCGGCAATTTGTCGAGCGTTACCCATTGGTCGAACATTAAATCCGATAATTATGGCGTCTGAAGCTGAGGCTAAGAGCACGTCACTTTCAGTAATTGCTCCTACTGCTTTGTGTATGATATTAACTTGAATTTCTTCTGTGGATAATTTTTGGAAAGAATCTGTAAGTGCTTCAACAGAACCATCTACATCTCCTTTTAAAATAATGTTCAATTCTTTAAAATCACCAAGTGCAATACGTCTTCCAATTTCATCTAATGTAATATGTCGTTGAGTACGTACTGATTGTTCACGTTGTAATTGTGTGCGTTTTGCAGCAATTTGCTTGGCTTCTCTTTCGTCTTTAAAGACATTGAATTTGTCCCCTGCTTGTGGGGCACCATCCAAGCCAAGTATAGAGATTGGTGTAGAGGGGCCAGCTTCGCTGACTTCATGTCCTCGTTCATCTTGCATGGCTTTGATTTTTCCACTATTTTTCCCTGCAAGGACATAATCTCCAATGCGTAATGTTCCTGCTTGTACTAAAACTGTTGAAACATAACCTCGCCCTTTATCCAAAAAGGCTTCAACTATGGTTCCAACGGCAGCTTTATTTGGATTTGCTTTAAGTTCTAATAATTCTGCTTCAAGAAGTACTTTTTCTAATAATTCTTGTACACCGTCTCCATTTTTTGCAGAGATGTCATGAGATTGAATTTTTCCACCCCAATCTTCAACCATAAGGTTCATGTTGGCAAGTCCTTCTTTTATTTTATCTGGATTTGAAGTTGGTAAATCAACTTTATTTATTGCAAAAACTATAGGAACACCAGCGGCTTGAGCATGTGAAATTGCTTCTTTCGTTTGTGGCTTAATATTATCGTCTGCGGCAATAACAATAATGGCAATATCTGTAACTTGAGCACCTCTTGCACGCATTGCAGTAAAGGCCTCGTGACCAGGTGTGTCTAAAAATGCGATCTTTTGTCCAGAGACTAATGTTACTCCATAGGCACCAATATGCTGAGTAATGCCTCCAGATTCTCCAGCAATTACATTTTCTTCTCTGATATAATCGAGTAGTGATGTTTTACCATGATCTACATGTCCCATTACTGTAACAATTGGAGCACGTTCTAGTAAATCTTCCTTCTTATCTTCTACCTCTTCAATAATTTCATCTATATCTGCGGTTACAAAATCAACCGTATAACCAAATTCTTCTGCAACAATTGATAGGGTTTCTGCATCAAGTCTTTGATTCATTGTAACCATCATTCCTAATGACATACAAGCAGATATAATTTCTGTAACTGAAACGTCCATCATGGTTGCAACTTCATTAGCGGTTACAAATTCGGTAACTTTTAGTGTTTTGCTTTCTATTGCTTGTTGCTCTAAATCTTTTTCTGTTTGCTGACGGTGTTGGTCACGCTTATCTCTTCTGTATTTTGCGCCTTTCCCTTTGGACGATTTCCCTTGAAGTTTTTCTAGTGTTTCTCGCACTTGTTTTTGAACTTCTTCTGCTGTTGGCTCAACTTTTTGAACACTAGGTTTTTGATTTCTTCCTTTATTTAAACGAGGTTTTTGGTCTTGATTTCCTCCATCAACTTTACTAATTCTTTTACGTTTTTTCCTCGAATCTGAAGTTCCAGACTTATCAGATTCTTTTGTTGATGAAGCCTTTTTTGGTTTTTTAAATTGAGATAAATCAATTGTTTGACCTGTTGATTTTGGGCCTGATAATTTTGCGTATTGGGTTTCTACTTTTCCAGATTCTACATCCCCTTTTGAAGTCTCCTTAGCAGGCTCTTCATT
>Ga0255773_10000226_pt1 | contig 60593 bp, 82 predicted proteins | sample 011ome_17_FD_179971 | JGI IMG/M metagenome (GOLD analysis project Ga0255773, IMG submission 179971) | Coastal salt marsh microbial communities from the Groves Creek Marsh, Skidaway Island, Georgia - 011502XT metaG (version 2) | ecosystem: Environmental > Aquatic > Marine > Intertidal zone >... | reverse complement strand
AACCGCCCACGAATACAGATTTTCGGTAAAACTATCAAAGACGGTGAGCATGGTGATTTGTCCGCTGTCCGTTTTCCATTCGCCGTCAAGATACCAAACTCGGTGGTTGTAGGATGCGAACGGCTTCTGTCCTTCCTTCACACGAGCCGTGAGGACTTGGTTCGTGAAGGGGATGTTGCCCTCCCACGATTGACCGGTCTTGGCGAGGTTGCGAACAGCGTCCGTCGTGTAGCAAGTGACCTTCGTCAAAGGTTCACCGAAAACACCGGTGTAGCCCGACTCCTTCTTCTCATCAACGAATTGTGCATCCTCGTCCCGCAGGTAGAGGTAGGGTAGCCTGTCCTTGATTGCCGTTTGTTGCCGCTTACCGTTGGCATCACGATAACGAACCAACACATCGTTGCGCCCAACTTGCTCAACAATCATGTAACACCCTAAGCGTGTAGGCTTATAAGGGTTTCAAACCCGCCTTCCACGGCTACGGGTAGGGATGTCGTGTTTGCCGAGCCATTGGTGAATGCTCATCGGCGTGATTCCGAATTGTTCAGCGATTTCCGCCATCGTGCGATTCTTGCCGATGTATTCTTCCTGCAACCATTCCTTGTGGTGATACAGTGGTTTGGCGGGTTTGATGAAGTGCTTTACTTCTACGACAATAACATTCTCGCCGCTTTCCATCTCGTGTCGTTGTGTTCCCGGCTCGTGGAAAACGATGTCCTCCAACTCAATATATTCGCCGTTGTCGGGGTCGCGCACTTTGACCATGTTATTCCCACGCTTGCGACCAATATAAAACCCTTGAAACCTCAGCGGTCGGCAACTCGGAAAATACCACACTGTTTCCGCACACCATTGGTCATAACTTTGTGGTTGGTCATGCTGGTGACCCTTTCGTTCCCACAGCCGGTACAACGGCGGAGACACTTACGGGGAATACGACTCAAGACGACCCTCCCTTTCTAAGCGACAGCAACGAGCGCACTTCGTTGGTGGATTCTTCTTTGTCCACGATGTATGTTTTCTTTTACCGCAAGACTTACAGTCATACCACATCATTCGTCCCTCCACCAATATGTGTGAGGTCGGTTGTAAGAACGGTTCACGATTTTCATTCGGGAAAGTGTTCCTAAGATAGCCCCGACCTGCTGAGGTGTCATACCAACCGTTTTCGGTAGATACTTTTCCGCTAATTCAGCAATTTGTGTGGAGTTGAGATAACGCCCCTCCGCATCATATTTCAACACAGCGAGACAGGCCAACTTGAGGTAAGCGCGACGCATGGAGGGGCGGTCGCCCATCCTATCAAGCAACACCCCGACCTGCTCTTTGGTGAGCAACTTCATGGTGCCGTTCCGAACCTTCTGTGCTTCTACCATAAAATCAACTCATAAACAACAGGTGGGGGCAAAGGTGCAAGAGAGAACCAATCCCTTGACACATGGAGGAATGACCTATGAAAGCCAACAAACACTTCGCACCTTTGAAACTGTATCGTTCCTGTGTAAAACCCCCATGTTGTTCAATTCAATGCCCCTGCCGCCCAAGCCCATTCGCCATTCCCGAAGGAAACGGAGAAGCGGATGCCTTGGCCGTGTTCACGGAAGTCAAAGAAATTCAATTTTGCTTTACCGGTAAAACCCTTGAACAATTCGTCAAGACCACCGTCAAAGTCCCAAGCAAAGCCTTCGGATGGCATGAGGTATTTTTCCTCAAACACAATTTCGCTGGTCGTCTGTCCAAGAGATGGGTCACCGACGGTGATTGCCATACCCTCCGGTCGGTATGCCGGTGGGATTGAGAAGGTGTAGCGGTTGAGGCGTTGTCCATTGATGGTGTCGCATCGGCAAGCGTCGTAAAGGTCGGCTACATTCACCGAAAAGGAACAGAAGGATTTCTGTTCGGTTCCGTCGCCCAAAAGATAGACGCCTCCATCAGCGTCAATTTTCTTTGCGAGGGAGGTGGAACGAGCATGGAATTCCTCAATCGTTTCTTGGCTGTGAGTAAATGCCTTTGCCTCAAAAGAAGCGTCAAGCGTGGTCTGCTTGCCAGCGGACTTGAAGCGCAACTTGTTGTCTCCCCAAGAGATGGTAAGGTTCTCGCTGTGTAGAGAGAGGATGCCAAGCACACGGTCAATGTCGGGGATGGGGATGTTTGCCAACCCACCACAGTCGGCAACAACTTCGGTAAGACCTGTCAAATCACGGGTAAGGCTCGTGATTCTCGCCTTGCTTCCGTCGCACAACAACACACAGGATTCAACCTGCGACTGTTGCTTACCGTTGACGGTTTGCTTACGCTTGGTGATGTTCAAGGCTCGCTTGAGTTGGGTGTTGCTAATTTTTATCGTCATACTATCAACCTCGGATGTAGTGGGTGAAAGTCATCGCTGGCTTGGCGTATTGTTCCTGCAATTCTCGGACGGCTTCACGAAGCCCAACCATGGAGGGGATGTCATCAAGAACCGTTTCAAGGTCTGCGATACGAGAGATAAGGTTCTCAATCAATTCTGTTTGACCGAGGAATTGCTCAAACATTTGCTTTTCCGATAAAGGGTGTCCACAAATGGCGCATTCGTTCGGGTCGCTTCGCCGTGGGTCGGATTCCTCACAATCACACACTATGCACACGGTATCACTTCCAAGTCAAGAACGGAAGTCCCGTCCACTTCACATCGCCCTTGATGACCGAGAGGATGGTGTGGGTTTCACCAACATGTTCCATGTGCTTACCCTTGATTTCTTCAATGGTTGCCTTGATAACCCAATCGTCGGGGTTCTTGAGAGAGGGGTCGGCCTTGACACCAGCGGCGGCATCGGCCTTCTTCATGTAGCGGGAAAGGAAAATCTGTTGAGAGAACAGGCGCATTGTGCCCTTGTCCCAATCGGGGCGTTCGCCAATCTTCATCAGCACCTTACCACCGGAACCGTTGTCCACATAGTTGCTCACATCCTTCAAGTGGAAGGTGTTGATAACACAGGGAACGGGCAGACCGTGGAGGCGGGTGAGGACATCTCGGTTGAGTTGGTTGCGTGTGCGCCATTCCTTTTGGTTGAAGGAGTCGCCTTCTTCCTTGATAACGCCACGGCGCAGGAGAACATCGGTCATGGCGTGTTCACACCACTTGAGGAAGGTTGAGCCACCGTCCATGATGATGCCGGCGACATCCTGTTCCTTCGCTTCATCGGCAACGATGTTCACATAGAAATTCATTTTGTCAATGAGGTTTGCGTAGTTGACCGACGCATCCTCGTTGTAGATGGAGTCGTCCCTTTCGTCCAGCAGGGGAAGCACGATGATTTCGTCGTCGTCGGGGTATGCGGCCTCAAGCGTAGCCTGTGCGGAGTTGTCAATGTCAAAGACATAGATTTTACCCTTAGACTTAACTTGGCGGATGAGAGAAACCGCAAGACCGGTCTTGCCACAATTCTCCTTGGCAACGAGAGCCATGCGAACAGGCACGGAATGAGCCGTGTTGTTCTTGAAGAGGTTCCGGTAGTATTCCTTATCGTAACCGCCCTTTGCGGGCGTGCTGTCAGCCTTCTGTTGTTGTTGTCCCCAAGCCATGATTTACCCTTCCTTTGTAGCCTTATAACTCCTGCGGTTCAGCGAGAATGATGGTGTCCGTCGTCAAGACGAGGCGAGCGATGGACACTGCCGCCTTCAATGAATTGAGAACGACGAGAGCGGGGTCAAGAACCGTAGCATCTGCCGTTGATTCCATTTCGTCGGTTTTAGTGTTGAGATAATACTCTTCTCCCCACTTGAAAGCGTTGTTCTTTTCGGGCATGTTGGCGTGAAGCGTGTTCATAGGTGCTTTGAGAGCGTCAGCGAACGCACCACCGAGGTCAGTCCGTCCATATTTTGCGATGGTGTAGAGCGTCCAACCAGCACCGACAACAACACCTCCCTTGAGAGCAAGTCGTGTAGCGTTGACGGCATCATCCACCCGCTCACGGGTTTCACGGATTTCAGCCTCGCTGAACCCGCCGATGTGGATTGTAGCCATGTGCTGTGCGAGTCGGGAATGGCGAGTCAGCAACTTTTCCCGTGAAAATGGATGGTCGGCTTCGTTGGCCTGTGAAATGAGTCCGTCAAGGTGATTCTCCAACTGTTCCGTCCTTTCGCCAGCGACGATGGTTGTTGTCGCATGTCCGACGATGATACGCTCGGCAGAACCGAAGTGTCCAGCACCTTCAACGGCGTGGGAGATACCCGTGCCCTGCTCGCTTTCAAAGTGGATTCCACCACCGGTCAAAGCCTTCAAGTCGTCAAACCATTCATCGGAGTCGTTGCGTGGAATACGCAGGGCGCACGCACGAACAACACCACCAACTACATTTGCGATTAAATTAGACAGGGCCACACCTTTGATGTCCTCACAGATGATGACGAGGGGACGGTTGTTCTCAATCGCAACCTCAAGAGCCGGCGTCAAATCGTCAAAGTCCTCAATGGTTTCTTTTGTGATGAGAAAAAGTGGGTTGTTCACTTCAAAGGTTCGTCGGTCGTTGTTGGAAAACATCGGTGAAGCATAATACATCGGGATTTCACAACCGGTCGTCCGACTCCAATGGCAGTGGTCGGAGGAACCTACCTTGAGATTCACGAGTCCGTCAACACCGATTTCACCGAACATATCAGTTATCAATTCACCAATCCATTCGTCGTTGTTGGCGGCGATGGTTGCGACTCGTTGAAGGTCAATCAACTCATCGTCGTCCATGTTGATGTCCCACTTCATTTTTGAGATTTCTCGCTCAACATGAGAAACGCAGTCGCTCATGTCCGAGGGATTGCGATTCACGCGAGAATAATTCTCAACCAAAGCCTCAGCAAGAAGCGTTGCGGTGGTCGTCCCGTCGCCCGATGCCTGTTGTGCTTCAAGAGCGACTTGGCGGATGAGGTCAAGGGATGCTTGAACGGCAGGGTCGTTTGATTTTACGGCAGAAACAATCTTCACGCCATCGTTGAGAACGGAGGGAGGTCGGCCTTCTTGCTGAACGAGAACCGTCCGAGCATTGGGGCCGAGGGTGCTACGCACGCTGTCCGCAAGCAGACGAACCGCCGTAGACAAAGCCACACGGGCCTCACTTCCGTTCACGATGTTGTGCAATTCTTTTCCCCCTAAACAAATCAAGCGTCCCAACCGTCGCCGTCGCCGGAGAAGTCGGTGTCAGCGAGAGGTGCGATGGCGTTCATGCACCACCAGCCGTTGACCATGAAGCGTTGCTCGCCTTCACGGGAAACCCACGGAGAGCCGACGATGAGGACTTCGGAACCAACGCCGAAGTCAACCTCGCCTTCTTCTTTGGCGGAAACATACAACTCCACAGGTGCGGCGTCGGACATGATGTCCATGTCTCCGAGGGTGATGATGAAGCCACCGTTGTCCCGTGGGTCAATGTGAACCACTTCAACGACGGTGCCGAAAGTCGTGTCCCACTTGGCTTTGTCATCAAGGGCGGCGTAGCCGGTGTGACAGTCGGACAAGGATTGACACAGCGTATCACCGAGCCAATCAGCGACAGCACCGGATGGGCCGGACTCACCGATGGCGAGAGGCGGGCCGGAGAAGATGTTGGTGAGGTTGGCGTCGGCAGTGAACACCGTAGCCTTCGTCCCGTAAGCCATGTCGTCACGGTTGGCTGGCTTCATGCCGATAGTGCCGGTCACGAAGGTGGGCCACGACTCCTTCGCCAAAGCACCGTTGAAGCGCATGGAGATGACGGAGGGGGTGTCGTTGGAACCTTGCTTGCGACCCAAGAACAGGCACGAGCGGTCGGGTTCCTCAAGCGGGCGGTTGGCACCATACTTGAAGTTGGGATTGCCGTTGGCAAAGTGCGTGTTGTTTTTGTCCCAAATCAAAGAGAAGGAGGTGTTGGCGTCCAAGTCCATGCTTCGTGGTGGCACGGAGGTGACTTCGGTTGAGGTGACATCCTCGGAGAAGGAATCACGGTTGAGCAGGGAGGGGTTGGCGTGGCGGGTGTAGGTGCCGTCGTGGTTGTTCTCGTAGAGAACCACAGCACCCTGCGAAACGAGAGCAAGTCGCCCGTCCATGTCAAGACCGGCGAGCGTGTTCTTCGTTTTGTTGTAAGCCATCTTGGCCCAATCCTTCTCACGAGGCACATTGATGAACATGCCTTCGTAGAGGGTGGCACCACTGCGGGACAACTTGGCCTTCTCAGCGACGAGTTGGCGGGCGGCGACTCGGAGAGCCAGCGTCTTGCGTTGTTCATCGTTCTTACCTGCGGCTTCCCATCCTGCGCCTTCTTGCAGAAGGACAGCATCGGCCTTTGCGGACAGGGTGTCTGCATCGGTTTTCGTCTGTGCGGCAACTTTCTTCAACATGTCTTCGTAGGCAACCATTGTATCGCTTCCTTGTATTTTCGGGGTATTTTGTGGGGTTATAAGGCTTATGCTTGCCCTCCACCAACAAGCATACGGACGAAGTTATGGCGCACCACTTCCTCATCCACACCGTTCAGCAAGTCTCTCTCGGCGGTGATTGCCGCCTCAATGACCTGCATTTTGGATTCTGTTCCAGCGTTGCCTTTTACGGCAAAAGAAAAACATTCACGGACTTGGTGTCGCACTTCACCCGTGAACAATTTGACGGCATCCTCATACGCCTTCTCAACGAAGCAAAGACGGAGGAATCGCTTGAAATCAATGGAGGGTGCGGTGAGACTGTCAAGGAACATATCGGCATCCCTGCGCTTCAAGTTGGCGTAAGTCTGCAACGCACCGATGGCGTTTCGCAAATCACCGAGATGTGCTTTTGCGATAATTTCAATTGCCGCTTTGCTGGTGTTCGGGGACTTCGCCACGGCCACCTTGCTCAACTGCTGAACCATGTCGTCGTGAGCGATAGGTTGGAAGGTTCGCACTTGGCATCGGGATTGAAGCCAACGAGAAACCTTCGGCAATCGGTTACAGGTGAGAATGAAATAACCTGCGGCGTTCTCAATCACGCCCTTCAAGGCGGATTGTGCGTCGTCGGTAAGTTGGTCTGCTTCGTCAAGCAAAAAGATTCTTTCCTTAATACCACTTCGGGTCATGGGGATGATTGTTTCCTCAACGAAAGCGATACCTCGCTCTCGCTTAGACGAAGCGTTGAACACAACGATTTGCCAACCCAACTCATTCGCAAGCGCATGAGCCACGGAGGTCTTACCTGTGCCCGCTTCGGGGGAATAGAAAATGTAGTGTTGCATTGGCATCTCACCGATGACAACCTGCATCAATTCGGAAACGATGGGGTCTTGACCGACGACACCGGAAAGGTGCGTAGGGCGGAAATCAGTAGCCCACACCATCATTCTTCCTCCTTGATGTAGTCGGGTTCACGAGCAAAACCAAGCATAGCCCAAAATGCACGACCGAGCATACTCATTGAATCAACTCCCACTTGGCGGATTGCTCACAGAAAAAGCAGGTGTGTTCCTGCGTGGAAATGACTTGCCCATCGCACAGCGGACAAAGGTGAAGGCCCTTTTGACGAAGAACCTTTACGGTGAAATAACGAGCGACACGAGAAATCATCGGTGCCCACTTCCTACCCTAAAGGTGATGACATTTGAACAGGTCATGCACCGAAAGTGCATTTTGTTCTTCATGTCTTTGTAAGTGGTGATTCGCACAGTCCATACACCGTGGGGGTCGCGACAGTTGGGACACTTCACATTTTTGTCGGAAACGAAATTGTTCAGTCGGTCGCTCATTGGACGACCTCCTTCTCGCCGTAGATGAAGTCATACAACAATGCAATTTGTCTGTTGTTGAGGTTTGTCCAAATGTAGCGTAGTGGGGCTTCACGGAACAAATACCATTGACCGTTGAGGAAGTCCTCGTCCGTAGCATTGGCGTAAAACAATTTTGCGAACGAGTAGCGGTTCAAGCGTTGGCTGTATTTCAAGTCCATGATGACTTCCAAGAAGTTGTCAAAGCCCATGTTCATTCCTCCAAAAAGTCTGCAAGCACCATCTTCTCGTTTCGGTCAGCGGGTGTGTGCTTCCTTCGCTGGTTGATGTCGCCTTTCAATGTAGGGATAAAAGGCTTCTCGTCGTCGGCTTGGGAGAAGCCGTCGCCCGTCCAAAAACGAAGCGATGTGAAGTAGGGAGTCTTGACGGTGGCGCGTCGGAAGGACGGGAAGGTGACCATCCATGTCGCCTTCATGCGCTCACCGTTGACGAGGCGCACAGACTCGGCGGTGAAGATGTAGCCACCACTGGTGTGAGCCGTCTTGTGGATTTCTTTCACGACAAAACCACCGGTGCCCGATGGGAAGGAACGGTTGTCAAATCGTGGTGCTTGGGCTTTGAATTGTGGGACAGTCAACTTCTGTCCGACACGGTATGGGCTTCGCTTGACGGTCATTCAACCGCCCCCTTGATGCCGCCGTCCTTGACGGTCGTAAGCCACACATTGTTCGCGTCCTGCAACCCGATGTTGAGAACGATGTAGCGGGTGGCGAAGCACTTGGAACAACCGAAGTAAAGTTGGGTGTGGGATGAGTCCGCACCTGCGGCGTCGTCAAGCGTCCATTGATGTTTGCATTCCTTCTTTGTCATTCTACCACATCCATAAGCATGAGAAAGTCCTCAATTCTGCCACACAAATCAATGACAGCATCCCTTTTCTTAGCAGGGGTCAAGTCTTTGCGCTCTCTCATAATGTGAGAGATTGTCCCAATGTAGCCAATCAAAACCTGTCTTTCGTTTCCGTTCATTTTCATTCCTCCTTTTGTTTGTAGTCTTCATGGTCGTGGGGAAGGCGGTGCTGGCGACGAACCATGAGGTTGCGAATCAACTTGGCGACATTTGCCGCCCCGCTCTTGAATCGCTTCTCGCTGGTTTCGTCAGCCACCATAGCGTCGTAGAGGTCTTCAAGAGGTATGTTGTTCAACACCTCTTTCAGCACCTCATACTCCACATGTGGTATGGTCTGCGCCTTCCTTCCCTTGCTCATATATACAGATAGGCAAGGGGGTTTATAAGGCTTTCGGTTTGTCATTTTTACGGCTAACCGATTCGTTGGCACGAGAGGCATTCATCGGTGCCGTCGGGAAACACACGAGTCCGACCACACCCACACTTGCGACAAACCTTCCGTTCGGCGGGCGTCATGGTGGACGGCTCACGCACGAACAGAATCTCATCCTTCGTGAGAACCACTTCACGGTCAAGGTCATACAAGGCGTGCTGTGCCTTGACGCCGACGATGTTATGCACTGTTTTCTTTCCGACAATAATAATGCTGTGGGACTTACACAACAAGGCGGAAAGTGAATGGGGCGAGGGAACCCGACGGACACCCTTTTCGTTTGCCAAATGGACGGCCACTTCCTCTTTTGTCAGCGGCCCGTGTTGCCAAAGGACATCAAGAATGGCGCGACGAATCCGACTATTCGTTGCGCTCATGGTCACTCTTACCTTTGCACTTAATATAATTGTGCCGAACCTTCATAGGTCATACCACATCAGCGCGTTCATGTCGTGTGGCATCGGTTGTCCCTCAAAGTGGGGCTGTTGCCCGTAGGCTTCAATCTCTTCAACTGCTACCTCGTAGCCCTTGAGAATGTAGAGGGTGCGTATCACCACGAAAAGAAATAACGCTAATTCTACAACCATTGGGAAACCTTCTCACGACGCTTATTCAGCGTGCGCGGCAGGTTATCAACATTGTTCGTCCGAACCTCGTTGCGAGCCTCAACATCGGCATGAATAATTTCACGCCAATACTTGTCGGACTCACGGAACATCGGTGGTCGCTCGTCGGCCTTCGCCTTCTTCTTGGGCCACTTGACTTGCTGGCGAAATGGTTTGACACCGTAGACCATGACGGCCTCGGCGTATTCATCGGGAAGGGTGAACGCCACATCTGCGAGCATCCGCCACAAACCAATGTCCTCCCTTTTGTTTTCTCGTAAAAATGCGAGGGCGAGAGGGATGGGTGTTCCCTCAAACGCTTGATGGACTCGCTTTCTGTCCGACCATCGGAACAGGGCGTCCATCCGTCGCTTGTGATTCGGCTTCCCTGCGAGTAGGGATTTGTCAATTATCACGGCTTCCTTCGTTGCTTCCGAGAGCGCAGGTAACTTCTCAACGACAAGCACCAAGCGATAACCGACAACATCCATCCACCTCTTGATTTCTTTTTCGGTAACCTTTCTCAAATGAACGATGTAGGTGATGTCCTTCCGAGTCGGAGGGTGAACGAAGCCGCCTGTCTCAATGACATGGCCTTGCTTGTAGGCTCGCTCATCAGCCGTCAATATAATTATTCCCTTCATAATAACCACCGAATGGATTCGTTTCAAGAATGTGCGTTTCAAATTTTTTCATTTGGTGAACGCTGATGCCCCACATTTCCCGAAGGTACTTGCGAATGATTTTGTATTCGCCGTGATACCACACGATGCCCTTCTCCGTGATTTCTGCGTGTAGCCCATCCTCCTTCATCGCTTTGATGAGGAACGGGTATTCAATCTTACGAATCGGGCGAGCGAACAGTGTCTTGGCTGAACCCGTCCTCCATTTCTTTTCCGGCAAAATCAGTCCTCCCAATCAACATCAACGATGTGCGACGGCGGCTTCAACGCCGCAACCTGCATTTCTATTTGGTCAAGCAACCGTGGCTCGTCGCGTAGCGTGTTCACGAGAACACCCATGACACCATCCATTTGCTTTTGAGCCAAAAGGAGTTGCGAATCAACACCAATCTCCTTTTTGAGTTGCCCGACGAGCCGAAGGGATGTGTTGGCCTGTGCGACCAACTTCGCCGCATCAGCGACCCAATCCGAGGTGATACCGCCTTCGCTGTCCTTGACAGCCTCCAACTCGTCAATCCACCCAAGGAGGCGTTGCACGATGTCCTGTGCGGCATCCAGTGTGTTGATGCTCTCGTAGCGCATGGCTTCCATGTGCTTCGCCTCTTCGGGGTCGTAGTCCACATGGTTGTCCATGTGTCCCATGACCGTGCCAACAGGCCACGAATACTTCTCCTCAATGTAAGCCACGGAGATTTCATCGCTGTGGATTCCAACCTCCAACTCACGACGGTTGGCGATGTCGCACATGGGACAGTTTGTGTTCAGTACCCATCGCAGGGTTTCAATCGTCAAGGCGTTGCTTTCGCCCGCCAGTCGTTGTTCAATCTCACGCCTCGTTCTCATCATTCGCACCCCACTTTTCCTTTGCTTGGCTTGGGTCGGTCAACGGCCCAATACGACACATGACACCCTTCCGTCCTCGCCCCTTACTTTTAGGGGTGTATTCAGCATACCACGGCTGTCCTTTGAGGTTGTCGTCAATCCATCGCTTGGCGGCGGTGTAGTCGCCTTTGGTGATGATTCGTGCAATCTCCTTCAACAGCGTAGAGCGTGTGATGTCTTGCATCCAAAACGCATCTCGGATGAGCCGTGCGTCGGAGTCCATGACGGAACGACGCATCATCAAAGCCGACTCAAGGAGAGCCAGCAACTTCTCATCCAAATCAATTTCCAAAACCTCGTTGCCACGCCATTCTTCTTTTATCATAGAATAACCGATGGCGATTCGTCGGAAGAGGTCGGCTTCATAGGAACGCAAGTCGGGACGGTTGAGCCAATGCCCCAACTCGTCGCTGAATCGCACGCCGCTTGGTGGGTCAAAGATGGCCTCAAGCATTCGGGTGTTGAACCAGTTGCGGATGTTGATAACCTCGCTGGCGAGAGCGGCACGAGTCTCCCGTGTCATGTTTGATTGCATGTGTTGTGCCTCCTTGTAGGCCGCTTCTTTCTCCGGTGACATCTCAATGTCAATGATGAACAGGCGACGGTCAAGACCGGACTCCATTTCAAGACGGGCAGGTTGCGTTCCACCCCACATAGTATAACGGGTATTGTATTGCACCCATCCACTACGCATGGCCTTCTGCACACGGCCATTGTCAAGAGAGGTGAGCAGTTGGTTTTTCATGTCGGTACTGTGGTCTTTTTTGTTGGCGTCAGTGAGCGACGACGATTCCTCAAAGCCGAGGAAACCACCGCACATATCACGGGCGAGAGGACGACCCATGATGTTGCCTTCCTCATCCACCGAGCCAAACATACCGGCTTCGGTGATACTGTTCGGGCCAAGCATGGTGCGGAAACCTTCTCCGCTGTTGAATGCCGTGGGGCTGTAAAGGATGCCGGTGCCTTCGGAAAGGAACATATTGATGAGCATACTTTTACCGGAACCTTTCTCTCCACGCATGAGGATGTGAATTCGGGTGTCGGCAAGTTGCGACATCGGGGTGTAGATGGGGGCGTTGTTGTGTCGCAGGGGACAGTTGGGGATGTTGAAGTCGGCGTTGGTGGCAGGGTCAAAGTCGCACCGGCTACATTTGTTGATGGCGTTAAAGATGTGTGCGCCTATGCTACATGCGAAGATGGGAATTTTGTCCTCAACATCAACATAGAAGTTGCCCTGCGCGAAACGGATGAGTCGGTCAATAATAGCAGTCAAACCATCCACGCCCCTTCGTCGTCGTCTTCGGAAAACCAGCGTTGCTCATTGAGTTGAGACTCCATGTTGCGGACGGTGGCGATTGTGTTCTTAGCCTTTTCGTGGTCGTAGGGGAAGCCCATAGCGACAAACCATTCCTTGACCAACTTCAACGCATCGGTGTCAATGAATTGACCCTCGTCCTGCGTGACACACATGACGCTTGACTTCAAGCCCATGCGGTTCGCCACGAACGGGAAAATCCATGCGGGCGGTGCGAGAATCAAATCCTTCTCCGGCTTGACGGTGGCGAAGTCATAGAACAGAATCTCGGCTTGGTCGTCGGGCTCTTGGTTGTTCATGCAGGTGAGGAACGACATTGACTCGCAACCATGTGCTTTTAGGCCAATGATAATGTCCCGAATCATCGGGTAAGCCTCTTGCCACATTCCGGGGTTTGAATGGAGGTCAACGGTGAGAGGTGCCCAATTCGTGATACACAGGATGGCCGTTCTTTTGTTCAATTGTGTGATTGACCATGAAGGGTTGAGCATCTTCGGATATTGGTTGAAGGCATCAACGGACTGGTGTTGTGACATGATTTCAACGGAAGGTTTGAGGTCACCCTCAAGAGACTTACCGACGATGAGGGGAATGAAACCGTATTCACCTTCAACATACACAAAGACATGCTTTGGACGGAATTCCAGCACATCGTTCTTGAAGTAGAAATCAACGGAACCGTATTGCTCAATCATTGGCTCGCCTCCTTAACTGCATCCCGCACGAAGGATGGCATCTTCTCCAAACGACGAAGCGTTCTTTTGCCGGACAAATAGTTGTCAATAATCTCATCCATGTTCTTGACATCAACGACGCAAACCCACCGGCGGCTGTTGAGGCCCAAGTCCTTGCTTGAGAGCGAGGTGCGGTGCATCTCGTTCGCTGTCCGGTCAAACCAACCCACGCGCTTGAACAGACCGGACGACAGCAGGGCTTGAGTCATGTTGGCGGGGCGGGGGGCGTTACCGTAGGTGTTGGTGTAGTAGTGGTGAATTTCATCCGTGCGCTTCTCGCCGGCCTGTGCGACAAACAGAAAGACTCTCTCAAGCAATCGTGCGTTACCTTTGTGCCCCATATCCTGTGCTGTCTTTGTAGGGCTATAAGGGAATTGTTTCTGTTGATTCGTGGATGACTGAAAGAATAAAACGATGCACTGCGCCACGGATGGGTGAATTCTTTTTTTGTTTCATAGGGATGTAGAAAAAAGTAGTAACTACAATACAGAACGACCTTTACCTAAACACCTATGAAGAAATGAAAGAATTCGGGAACAGGCTCGCAGTCCATCGGTTTATTCTTTTTGTGCCGTGGTCAAGGAAGAAAAACAATTCAGCGATTGGAAGCGACGAAACTCCAAGTCGTCCCGTTCGTAGAAGCGCATCCCCGCATCAAGAGCAGACATTTGAGGGAAAAGAAAGTCAAGGTTTTGGATTTCAGCGAGGTAGGACAGACGGGCCTTGAGGTCGGAAGTCAAACCCGTGATGTCGGAAACCGGAAACGATTTCATCCTTTGCGGTCGGAAACAGGAATCGGATTTTTCTATCACGGAAAAAATGAGATGTTCGCCGTTGATGGCATCGGTTATTATCACTTTAAAATCACTATCAACATCAAGCGGGACGATAACTGCCGGCAGGGTTCGCAACTTTGTTTTTGTGTGAATTGTTATCGGAACCATGTATGAAAGGTTAGATGATTTTTCAAAAAGCATCAAGTTGGGAGTCATGTCGTAGTCCGAGGCCGATGGTGAAGCCGACATCAAGAAGGTTCCTTTTGTCGCAAAACCATACGGCCCCTTCCAATCTCCGGTTCGGACTTGAAGCCGAAGGTGCGGCCAAGCGTCGGGGTCATTGAGCAATCCGTTGATGGCGTTTCTGCCCGTTGTAGCGTCCTTGAGGTCGTTGTTTATGGGTGGGCGGGGTAAGGGGTCATCGGTGAAAAGAGCGTCCAACAGCGACCACAGGGCACGCTTCCCGTGGACGACGATTTGTCCACTCGGAGTCTCCAAACCGAAGTATGGTTGGAAAACCAAATGTTTGCCTTTTTTAGAATAGGGATAATAGAAAGTGCATTTCAAATCAGTAGGTCGGCAGAACAACCAAGACCCGATTCTCATTAAGACACCTTCTCAAGCCATTCGTTGAAGGCTTCCTCGGACTCAAGAGAATACACGGCTGAAACATAACTGTTGCCTCGTCCGCTGGTAAGGATGGTGGACACGGCTGAAACGCCTTTCACCTGCCGCATTATTTGACCCATAGCGTTGCTTGACTTGGGAAGGTAGTTGGCTTTGAGTCCCTTCTCTTGGCAAAGATGGATGAGTTGTTCAGCCGACAGCGGACGGTCGTCGTTCTCCTTGAGGACTCGGACGATGGTCTTTTTCAACTTGACTCTATGCTTCGGCATCTGCTTCACCCTCCAAACGAACATCAACAACGGTGATGTATGCGACATCTTCATGCGGGTCATAATCGGGGTAGAGGTCAAGGTGTGCTTCTTGAAGCATGTCCTCCCATTCGCCTTCGTATGAAGAGAAGAATTGTTCCTTGATGAAGTCAAGGGTTTCTTTTGCCTTCAATTTACGGACGGGTCGCAAACCTCGCCATCTTCCGAAACTGTCCCATGTCATTCTTGCTCACCCCACACGGTCTTTGTTTCTCTCTCGTGCTTACGGATGACCTCAACACAAGCGAGAGAACACACACGATGCCTCTTTGCGCTGTGCATAGCACCGATAGGCAAGGGCATAGGCAAAGCCGAGAAAAAATCAATTGGTCGCTCGCCCGAAGACCGACGCCACTTCTTTCCACAAACGCTACACTTCCACGACATTTTCATTCCTCCAAAGACCACCAATGCGGCACACCGCACATGGACTTGTCCCAAGTAGCAAAGCCTCTCTTCTCTCGGATATAAAAGGTTCGGTAGGCTTCAACGGTGGTGTATTTTTCTTCGTCCAGCAGGTCAAGGTTGCGCCCCTGTGATTGGTTCACGCAACGAGGAAACGGAGTCAACGGGCCGTTGGGAATGTAGTCTCGCAACTTGGCATGTTCCCACTTGTCGTGAAAAAAGGCGTCACGAATCCACGCAAGTTGCTTTTGCGCGAAATGTTCTTTTCCGTATCGGAATCGGAATTGGGCACAGATGGCTTGAGCGTGGGTCATGGCCCAATCAAAATTTGCTTTGCTTTCGCCCGTCCAGCGAGTCATCGGGTGGTTGCGGTAGCCCCCACGGTGAATCGTGCCTCGCTTGGTTTCGGGCATGTAGCCAGCAGGTGCGCCGTTGTTGAGCAACGCCGAGGTGAGCATTTGCACTTCTTCCACGGCGAGTTTGACCACATGCTGGTCGCACAGGTAAGATGCCGACAGGATGGGGCAGGGTTCGCCGTCATACATTTTTCCTAAAAACATTCTGTTCATTCTGTCACCTCACAGTCAATGTTCTTCATAATTGGGATTCTCTTTACGCGCTGGTTGCCGCACTTGACGCAGGTGAACAAAATGTCCACAAAATGTTCATCGGCGTCGTGGTATTCAATCGTATGCGGTTGAGCATGGGTGAATTGGAAATCACATTTAGTCGTCATTCTTCTTCACACTCCCAACCGACGCCGCAGTTGTCGCAACCTTCACAGCAACCGTTCCCACACGAGATGGATTCATGCGTGCGGATAACCGCCCCGCATTGGTAGTTGTCGCATTCCATGTGGTGGTCGTCGTGGATGCGGGAAAGAAGTCGTCCGTTGCTGGCCCTTGGTTGGATATACACGACGCCATCCTCAACCTCCAATTCCGGCTCATGCTCAAAGAGAATGCCGTCGTTGATTTTGGCTTGGTGGGCGGGCAGGTCGTTGAGGTTGATGACACAGAAGATGCCAGCGTCAACATCAAAGGCGGTTGCACCGTTGGCTGATTGAAGACCGTTGAAAGTCCATGTGCCGTCGCCACCGTTTGACCAAATGGTGATTTCTTGACCGTGCCAATCAATGACCGAATCAACATGACCGCCTTCATGCCTGTCGCCTCTCTTTTTGTTTTCTTCCGAAAAGGTCAAGTCGCAAAACTCTCCCCAATCGTCGTCGGGGATGATGTAGCAGGGGTCACCCACATACCACGGGGCGGCGGCGATAACTTGCTCGTGCATACGCTGGCGCAGGTGTGCGCTGATTTTTTCAATAACTTTCATCATCATGTTCATTCCCCCAATCTCATTTCCAATTTCTCTTCAACCTTGACGAATTGGCCGTCCACGAGAACCATGTAGAAGGTGTCCCATCGGTCGCCATCCGGCGTCATTCGGATGTTGAGGTAGCGGTTGACGGCGGCGGCGAACACCGCACAGTCATGCGATTGCTCTTTAATCGCAGGGTCGTTGAAATCGTATCGGTTGACATTGAGGTTCAAGTCGCCCCATGACTTTGCGGGGCCGTCATAACGCAATTTGTCGCTGGTGAAGGCTTCTGTGGCGAAATCCTCCATGCAGAACGGACACATGGAATCTGTCTGCGTGAAAGTCTTGGAGGCGCACAACCAAGCCCTCGCTTGGGTTCGGAAATATCCGTAAAGGCCGTGTGCGTGGGTGATGCGTTCATACGGTGCGTGTATGTTGTATTTACCGTCAAAGCATTCTTGGATTTTGGTTAAGCGTTGTTGCTCAACCTTGATGGCGTGGCGGCGCATACCTTGAAGTCGTCGCTTGACGACAGGGTATCGTGATACCCGCTCGTCGGCCAGCAACACATCAAGTCGTCGCACCCATTCGGCGTTGTAGAGGCGCGAGCCTTCACCGCCCCACTTCTTCTCGCATTCGGTCATTCTGTCCTCGGTCATTTTCATTCCTCCATCGGGCTTCCCGCCCATACATAGAGATGGGGGTTGCACTTTATAAGGTTGTCGGTAGGGCGGATTTACGCCTAACCACGCCTCCGCTTCGGCTTGCACACGACACACTTCTTGCTTCGTGCGTTGATGTTGGGGGCGCAGTCGCCGCACAAAAGCACACGACAGGAAAGGCACCTGCGAGCGTTGTTTATTTTTGCGGCAAAAGAAGGGGCGGATTTGGTTCTCAAAGGAGAAGCCAAGTGAACATGAATCTCGGAATCAATCGTCGCCTTTTTCTCATCCTCAGTCCAGCAGGTGGAACAGGAAGCACAACGATAATCGGGAGAGGGAACAGCGTCTTGAAGTGAGACTTGATAGAAATGTTTGCCGTAAAACTTTTCCAACTGCTTCAACAGCATGGAGGTTCCAACGGAACCGAAGTCAACGGACTTTGCGAAAGAAAAATCGGTCGTCAATTTGAACGGCACGCCGAGGCCAGCATACCACACAGGGTTAGACGAATTGTCAAAGTGGTAGAGGTAAGCCTTCATGCGACGGTGCCTCCCCTTTCTTCGTCGTCAAACTCTTCCATCTCGGCGTTCTGTTGAGCGATTTGAACCAATTTGTTGTGGCCGTAGTCATGCGTTGCGAGCATGTGGAACACATTGTAGTCCGGCCCGACAAACTCTTGACCACAGACGGGACAGGAAGCACGAATCATCTCAAGGTTGGACACCCAAACTTTGCGGTCGGTGAGGAAGATGCCGTCATTGATGGCGTCTTTCCCAATCATCCCTGCGACGAGTCCTTCAAGGCGGGTGAGCGTCAAATCACGAGGGCCAGCGGTCATTCGCTCACCTCATCAACGGTGGCGAGGTGTTCAAAACCAGCAACGAAGAACAGAAACTCATCGCGTCGGTATTCGGCTTCTACGCTCATTCGCTCGCCTCCATCAAAGCCGCCCATCGGAGGGGGTGCATAGAAACCATGTGTGGGGTGATGTTTCCAGCAATCCACCGACCGTCACGAGAAACGAAGTCGGAACCATAGACGATTTTCAGCATTTGCTCGCGCATTTCAACGGGGAATATAGGCGACAAAGAACCGCTTCGGGCTTCAATATAATGCGTGACGGTTTTCCCGCCACGCTTGCCGTTGATGCTTCGTGTTCGCTTGACTTCAACTCCTTGAGCCTTGAGCCACTTCTTGACCTGTGCGCTCGTCGTCATTCGGAGTCCTCCAACAAAGCGATAGAGCATTGACATAAGGCAACCTTTCTCTTTCGGTTGCTTGGGTGAAGTGCGACCAAACGAACCTCACGGACTGTTTCTGCTTGACAACGAGAACACCAAGAAATCATTCGCTCGCCTCCTTCAAGGGCGAGATGAAAGACCAGCCTTGGTTGAGCCGACGGAAACAACGGACACAGACAGAAGAAGTTTTACCCTCAACATAACTCGTGCATCGTTCAAACTTGCGGTGAATCCTGTTCTTGGCGAACATGCCACCTTCGGGTTGCTCATCAAACATGGTTGATGATGCGATGTAGCGCAGTTTGTCTGCGGGGAAGTCTGCCGGTGGCGTGAGGTAGCGCAGGGCGAAAGAGCAGGGGGAATACACCACCTTCTCAATTTTGCCGATGCGCGACCCGTCCGAATCTATGTCATCCATTTCTCGCCAACTGTCCGTGTGCCATTCGTCGTATTGCTCACGAACGGCCTTCGCGGTCTTGATGGTCGGGTCGGTTGTCATGTAGGTGCGGGTCACCGTTTCCTTGACGGACACACGGAAGAACACCGAGCCTTCGGGGTCGGGGCCGTTCTTGTTGTATTCGCTGATTGATTTTTCCCAAATTGTGTTTGTTCCTGTCATGTATTTTTCCTCCAAAAGTTTCTGATTGATGCACACGCTTCGCCCCTCGCCCGTGCAAGAACCACCAAGCGGGGGGTCATTGGGACGGAGGTGTGAACCAAGATGATAGGGATAGGGATGTCTCTTTTTGTGAAGTCCTCCGGTGAATCTCAAGCGACGATGCGTGCGGTGATGGTGTCCCAAGCCTTGGCCTTGAGGCGTGCGCCCGTTCCGAGGATGGAAGACTCGGCGCGCTTGGCGTTGACTGTGCCGGAAGCGTTGTGAACCCATGCGTGGTCAAGGTACTCGGTCACCACATTGAACGACTGCCAAGCGGTGTCTCGCATGGCGGCGGTGTTGTTGGTGCTGGACTTCTCCAACTCCTTGAGGTGGTTGAAGGTGTTGAGGCCACGCGTCTTGAGGCCCCATTCGTTGTCAGCATCCACCAATTTTTCGTCGGTGGTGAGGCCGAGAGCGTCAATGTAGAAGGTGGCTTTGTCAGCCTCCGTCATCTCAACGGTCATCAACTCGGCGGCTTGGGTGGCGAAGTTGTTGTTGAGGGTGTCAACGAGGCCGATGGCACGCTCAAACTGCCCGATGCGTTCCGACATCTTGGAAGAGTGCCGGATGGTGAGGTCACGAGGGTTGATGCCCGCCGCTTGCAGTTGCCGTCGGTGGAAGGCGAATTGGTTGGTGCAACCGAACCGGATGTTGGCGGGAATGCACTTGATACCACCGGAACCGTCATGCGTGTTGGTGAGGTAAATGTATTGGTCTAAGTCGTCCCACCCATCAATCCGGTAGGTGTCGGGCAACTTGAAGGAGGCGTAGAGTTTCTCACCTGCGCCCACCATGCCGATTCTGTCCCAAGTGATGTCGTCGTTCTGCACGAGGCGGTCAGCGATGCCGAGCAGGTCACGGTTCTGCATCGGGTGATAGGTGCGGCCCACCACGCCAAGCGTCACATCGTTGTCCATGCGCTTGATGCGCTGGAATTTTGACCGAATCTCACGCCCTGCGGCGGTGTAGAGCGGTTCACGCCCCACCTCAAAGTCCAATCCGGCGTTTCGCAACACCTCTTCTGTCGTCGTGCCTTGGGCCTGTTGACCCATCATCATATAACTTGCCATCATATTTTTCATCTCCATTTTTTGTTTGTGTTTTTGGTTGTCGGCGGGTTGCCCCCGCTTCTAAATACACATACTCGGTTGCCCTTATAAGGCTTTCGGTTTGCGTATTTTGCGTCTAACCACCACCTCGGCTTCACTGAACACCTCCGGCGTAGTCAACGCCTTCAATGTCGGATTGGCCGAGGTGAATGTAAGCATACCTTCGCTGGTCTTTCATGTTGTCGGAGGTCTTGGGAAGGTCGGGAATTATTTTTACGGCGATTGTTTTTGACCGTAGGTGAGAATGACTTGAAACAAAATTGGCGAAAACGCCACGGGAGGGGAAAGATGAAGTCGTCATGCGGCGGGATGAACCGGAGACTCGGCGGGACTCGGCCTCAATGTCCCACAGGTTCTCGTAGGAGAACCAAACAGGTTTTCGGGCCACGCGTGAGAAGTGGGCCATCGTTTCAGCCACGGCTTCGCATGAGTCCTTGCGTCCGGGTTTGCGGATGTGGTCGCGTCGTGGTCGGGTGTTCATTCGTCAGTCCTCCCGTCGTCGTGAAGGTGCGTGCCGCAGGTGCCGCATTCCTTGAAATACGAGATGAAGAAATGAACACAGTTGTGACATCCGGCTTGAACGGTCATGCACCCACCTCCGTGACATGAGGGGCGACGACGCAAGGCCAATCGTGAGTCCCCATTGATGTTTTTACGGGAAGAATAAAACCCTTCCGTCCGTGGCGGTATTCTGCTGTTTCCTTTCGGATTTTCTGCACCCGTGGAGAAAGAACGGCGGCATCCTGTCGTGGACACCGTGGGGGGATGAGAAAATCGGGCCATACCGTGTAGGTGATGAGAGCGAAGGTCGGGGCGGGGGTGTATGCGTAGCAAACCATCAAGCATCACCTCGCTTTTCAGCCGCCTCGTTGATTCTTTTACGGAAATAATCTTTCGGGTTGGAGTCAATGTGACCTTCATCGTCCAACCATTGAATGATGCGGAGGTCAAGACCACCCACGCCGTCATAATCGCACAGGAAACCGTTGTCGTCAAGCCACAGGCCACCTTCGCCGTAGGCGCGATTCCCACGAGTCTCAACATCGTAGATTTCAAAACCACCACGGCCTCGTTCTTCGTTGACCCATGCGGTGATGCGGAGGGTGCCTTCTTCCCATTGGGTCGCACCCCATGAACCTTCCATGCGGAAGCGGGATTCTTCGGTGATGTCAAGGCTGATGCTCATTCTTCCTCACCCCAATTGTTTTCAGCGTTGAGAGAAAAGTCCTTGTGTTCTTGGGGCCATGCGGAAACCCGCGTGGGGTGCAATTTGAACCACCAAACGGTCGTGACCTTGGCGTTGGCGTGTTTGGAGACACCATCGGAACGGCGAATGGCTTCTTCAACGACGGTCGCGGGAACCGTGAGCCATTCTGTGAAATCACCGATACCCGCAAGAAGGGAGGGCTTGCCACGGTATTTTTGCTGGCGGCGGAGCTTGGCGAAAACCCGCAGGGCAAAGTCTCGGTCGTGGAACGGGCCATACCAACCGTCGGGGTCAAGGTCGTGGTCGCCGTAGGGCTCGCGTCGGGGGCCGAGGTCAATTCGGGTCATCAAACATCACCTCGGAAAACATGGCCGTTGGAGAAGTAGTGGGAATGGCGTAAAGAGGCTTTCCAAAACCATTCATAGTCCACATACATGAGCAACGGGTTTTGATTTTCGGGGCTGATGTAGCCCATGCTTTCAGCGTGTTCGGCGGCAAAATCTTCTTCCGATTTGTATTTGCCACAATACGCCTCTTGAAACGCCTCGCTCAAATCGTCGTGGTGGGATTTGTTGTGGGGGTCAAGGTTGAACCATTCACGGAACGCGTCGCCGTGTTCCTCAATGCACCGCATGACATTGATGAGATACGGGATGTCGGGATGTTCGCCCAAGTTGGGAACCCCGTCGTAGTCGTGAATCGCCCATTCGTCGTGGTTCGGTTTTTTGCACTTCGTCATGGGGTATCGCCCATCCTCATCTTCGGGTGGTGCGTTTCCGTAGTGCTTGCGATAGCCCCATTCATGTTCCAATTCGTCGGCATCAATCCACCTGCCGTGCAATCGTCCTTCGTTGTAGCAAGCAAGGCAAGCCACATAGACTTGCGGTTCGGTATCTGTTTTTCCTGTCATGGTTTTTCCTCCTGTTTGGTTGGTTCGGTTGCCTCCTTCGGCTCTATATACCCATTGTCGGGAGGGGTATATAATACCTTCGGTTTGGCATTTTTCCGTCTAACCACCACCTCATTCTTTGCGAGACACCCCCGCCTTCGTGATGTGGTGGACATGGGTGATGCGGTGCTTGCGCTTGCTCGTCCAATCATGGATTTGACCGGCTCGCACGCACAGCACATGGGATGAGGTTTGAATGATATAGACCCCACGCTTCGGCAGGTGGGGTTCAATTGATTTCATGGTGCGCCCTTTGGCCCATCGGGTGCGGCGCATTTTCTTTGCGATTTCTTGAGTCGTTTCGCAGTCCCGATAATAGGGGTTTTGTGCTTTCTCAACGGCACTATGACGGTAGACTTCTTTTTCGGTAAAACCAAAATCACGAAGCGCATTGAACACATTGAACATGCTCGTGCCTTTGCGGTGGTTGCGCCCACGCAAGGCGAGCGCGCCGTGCGCTTGCTCGTAGGTATTGCCCGTGGCTATCGCGAGAGCCTTGACGGTGCAATCGTTGGACTCACGCCATTTTCGTGAACGCTTGTCCATTTTTTGGTAAAGGTCGGAAAGGTTGCTCATTCTACACACACCCCGTTTTCGTTCAAGATTTTGGTGACCTCGTCAATGTCGGCGCAGTGCCAGCGTTCAAGGCAGAATCCGTTCACAGATGAACCTGTCCGCATGACAGTCCAACCCCCACCGTAGGCGGGGTCAAGCGACCAGCCTCCGGGCGCGTTGTAGCGCAACGACTGAGGGGCGTGGGGGTATCGCTTCTTCCAAAACCACGGGATTATCTCGTCGCTCATTGGGAATCCTCCTTGATTTTTTGAAGAAGCAATTCCATGGTGCGGTCGTGAAGTGCGTGGCGACCCCAACCCGAAGGACGCAAACCGTATGAACGCAACTGCCTGTCAAGGTGGGCTATCACCGCCTTACGGAGAGTTTCTTCACATGTGCGGCTTTCCGAAGTAAAAACGAAGGACTCCGCCATCGTTCTTTCCCAACCGTTCACATTGTCATATCGCCTTGCGTGTCTCATTCTTTCTTCCCTCCGTGTCGGGTGAAAATGGTCAAGTAAGCCCAACGGCGAGCATCCAGCCACGATAGCCAGCGATAGCCGAGGTTGGGATTTTTGATGCGTTCCGTTTCACGGTCAACCACAACGGCCCATGTCGGGTGCTTCATCAGCCACACAGACAAACGGTCATCAAAATCTCGGTCGTGTTCTTCGGGTTCTTGTATCAGCCATTCGGTCATTCTTTCACCTCTAAATCAACATGGTTTGATGAGGTATATAATACCTCCGATTCGGCATTTTTTCGGCTAACCGCCTCATCATCTCGGCAACGAGAACAGCGGGTCGTCGGGCGACGCGTGCGGGGGTGCAGGACGACACCGCCGAATAGGCCGAAGTTTCCACAGATGCCACAGCGAGTTTCAGTCAACGATGGCACCTCCGGTGGGTCGGGAGAAGAAGCCAAAGCCCTTCTCTTTGGGCTGGATGGTGGCGGTGAGCGTGACGGTGTCGCCCCGTTGCGGGTCTATGCCCTTCGGCACGGTGCCCCACAACCGGTAGCCGTCGCACTTGATGGTCATTTTGAGGCTCATGCCATACATGGAATGATGCTCTTTGACGGACAGAACCTCACCCGTGATGGACTGTCGGCCCTCCGGTGGCATGATGTCGTTTTTTGCCTCCTTCTTGCGGTCACGCTCTCGCTGGCACGCGTTTTTGAGGGCTTCAACTTGCTTTTGGGACAAAAGGTATTTCTGCGCCTTGGCTTGAATGTCAAGGATGAAGGTGTTCTCCGTCTTGAAATTCATCGCACGGACGCCAGCCGCCTTGGTGTTCTTCGCGACCACCTCCAAGCGTTCGGATTCGGCGGCCTCCTCCCTCGCTTTTTTGCGAGCCTCACGGCGGGCGGCGAGTTTGGCGTTGTAGTCCTCCGTCCATGAGGCGCACTGGTCGTCCGTCCAATCAACAGGGAAGGCATACACCTTGACGCCACGGCCCCGACCGGAACCAAGGCATTGATAGCACCGGCCACCGTCGGGTCGCCACGGGCCGTAGCCACGGCCACTACACCTCCCGCACCGGCGAGGTTCTATGGCGTTCTTTTTCGGGCGTGTGTTTTCGGGGTTCCTTGGGTATGTGGTCATTGTGTGGCCTCCTGCGCGAGTTGGCGAAGCACGGCCTCTTGAGCCATGCGGAGAGAGGGAAATGAGGATGGGGGATGGGGCGACCAATCGTCTAACACACACCACCGGATGTGCGGGTCGCCGTGGCGGATTTTTGCGGTGAGCCGGAAGCGTCCGCAGGTAGAGAGGCGGTCGGTGAAGTCGGGCGAGCGCGACCAATGCAGGGGGGCGAGAATCCATTCAATCACGACGACCCCTCCCCGTTTTTCTCAAGCGTAAGTTGGCGTTGCTCGTCGGACGGCAGGGCTTTGAGGAACCAACGGAAACAGCAGTCACACGCCGCCTCCCGTTCCCAAAACAGATGGGGGGGCGAGCCGTCGTGAGGCCAAACCGGATGGTGTGCGGTGAAACGCAATCGCACATCGGGTTTTTCTGTTCCGCAAAAGTCACATTCCTCAGTCATCTTGAAGCCTCCTTCGGATTTTTTGAATGCGGTTCATAATTTCGCCCGTGTGCATGTAGCAAATGGACTGCGAGTCTTGAATCACATGAAGCGCGATGGACATGTCAAGCGTGAGCAGGGCCTCCGTGAGCGCGTGGAGAGCGTCGGCAGGGGTGGGGATTTTTTCGGTCATTGGTTCCCCTCCGTGCGGATGTAGTCGTCGTTGAGTCGCCACTTGATTTCAACAATGGTGAAGCCCCGAACGGATTTGAACAACATGTGGGGGCACCGTCGTCGTGTGTGGGCGAGGTAGGCCCGAACGCTGGTGTGGGTCGTCGTGGTGGTGAGGTCGTCGTTGAGCGTTTCAATGGGGTTCTCCGCCGTGGGGATTGGGAGGACTGTGTAGGTTGACCAGCCGTGGCGCATCAGTAAGCACCCCATAGGATGGTGAAGGTGCCACAGTGGACGCATCGTCCATTGTCCCCACCTCCGAGGGGTCGGAAGGTCTTGCATCCACACTTGGCGCATGCTACGCCCTTGATTCGGATGATGTCTCGCTTGGTTCGGTTTTGGTTGGTTGGCATTTCTTTTCGCCTCACATCTACATATTTTTACTACTATATAAGGTGTTCGGTTTGGCTTTTTTTCGTCTAACCACGCATCTTGCGTGTCTGTAACATAAAGAAAGGGCGTCGTTGCCGGTCGGCTAACTTTGGGGACATCATCTAACCCCCGATTCGGAACACCGTCTAACCCCGCCAAGCCATCGGCTAACCAGCGTCACGCACGGGCGTCTAACCCCGTCGCCCGCAGGGCGTAGTTAGCCGCATCTAATTTCGTCTAACCACGGTCACGGTTAGCCTCGCCTAATTTCGTCTAACCGGCAAGCGCAGTTAGCCACGGCTAATTAAAGACCGCTGAAATCGCGATTGGTGAAAAGGACACCTCAGTTAGTGGAGGCTAACTTTTTTTGTAGTCAAAACGATTTTTGTAGTCAATAAATTTCAAGCGAAAAGTTAGGCGCGTCTAAAAATTTTCGGGTGCGATGGAGAAGTTAGACGAAGCAGGGGAGGTTGAAATACCTTAGCCACAGGTTAGCCGAAACAGGCCATTTTCAGCCGGTTAGCCTCACCTAACAAACAGGCTTTCAGTTGCTTGGTTAGCCGTAAAAAAATACGAATTTTCAAGGAGTCTACATTCGGAGGATTTTGCTGTTTTTTTTCGCCTAACCGTTGCACTGCGTTGCATTTTGTTAGCCGATGGGAGTTAGCCGAAAAGGCGTTTTTTGGGCCGGTTAGCCTCGTCTAACTGATGGCCTCGCAGTCTGCTGGTTAGACGGAAAAAAAGTCCATGTTCCGCCCATAGTAGACTCTTCGCAAAAACGATATTTATTTCGTCTAACCGTGTTACTGCGCCCCTGTTTGTTAGCCGAAGGCCATCGTCTAACTTTCCGGCTTGCAGTGTTGTGGTTAGCCGAAAAAAAATTGCATCGCCCGCCGATACTACACTATTCGCAAACAGCAAATAAATTTCGTCTAACCGTTGCATGGGGGCCCTATAAGTTAGACGCGGCTAACTTTACTTATTAACGGCTAACCATAGTTAATAAATACGCATAAAAAGTTAGATGCGGCTAACAAATACGCAAAAAACGCAAAATTAGACGCGAATAACCATCGCTACCCTTCCCCCGTGTTAGCCGACCTGCGGTTAGACGATTATACGGCTATATCAACAACCTTATATACCCAATAGCCCTACCGTATAATATGAGCAAAACACCAGCCCATGTCCGCCTTGAAAACGCCCTCGCAGACCTTACCGGCCCCGCCTTGCTTGGCATTGTGTGGGCTTACCTTAACGAGAACGCAACCCCCGCTGACCGCCAATACTTCGCCGCTGTCGCCGCTCGTGAAGTTACTTCCGATGCCTGTGTTTCTTGCCCCCACACCACGCGAGAAGTCCTCAAGGAAGAATTTTCCGACATTGTATACCACTTCAATGAAGAGTTGAACTGAGCCCGTCTAACTTCTGCCCTCCGGCTAACCGTCCCTCGCCCGTTTTCGCTGGCGGGCGGGGGACACCTCGTCTAACCGTCTAACTTTTTCGGAAGTTTTTTCGTCTAACTATTTTTTTTCGTCTAACTATTTTTCGTCTAACCGATGGTTTTTTCGGCTAACAATTTTTCGTCTAACTTTTTTCGTTTCGTCTAACCAGCGTCACACGCATCGTCTAACTTTGCTCGTGGCCGTTAATAGTTAGACGCGACTAACAATCCCTACTCCGTTATTCGTTAGACGCGACTAACAACGAATACTCGCGCCGGCTAACCGCCTCCGGCGGTTAGACGCTACCTCCGCGGTTAGACGCCGCCTTCGGTTAGACGCTACTCCCCTGCGGGGGTGTCCCTTCATATACCCCCACGCCCTGCTTCACTACATGGAGGAGAACCAAAACCCTACCAGCCCTATTGCCGGAGAACCGGCCGTGTTGAAGCACAGTGAACCCGCACCGGCCACCCGTGTCCGGCTGTGGGGCCTCCGTGCAACCCTGCACCGTGCCCTTGCTGACTACGCAGATGTTGAAGATGGATGGGCCGCCGCCGCTGGCGACCTGTCCCATGCCGTCTACAACGCCCTCCAGCAGGTTGACGCCCTCCTTGGAATCACCGAGCCAGAAGATGGAGATGAGGCATGATGGCCCGTCGTGTCCTTCACATCCGTGTCTCCGGTGCATCCGTGAACCTGTGCGGTGCCAAGCCGTTCAAGTCCGTAGGCCCTGCCCACCGTGCCGAATTCCGCAACGACGAGGACGCCGACAGCGTGCCCATGTGCCCTGCTTGCGCCGCTCTCCGCCCCAACGCCCGTGCTGAGGCTCGCCGCCTCGCCGCCAAGCACCGCTGAGGGCTACCGTCGCCGCTGACGCATTCCACCTCTCCGAGGTGTCCACCTCCGGCCCCTCCGCCAAGGCGGGGGGGTCGGACTCATCGCCTAACTTCAGGTATTTTCGTCTAACTTTTGGCTCTTTTTCGTTCGGAAATTTTTTCGTCTAACTGCTTTTTTTTCGTCTAACTTTGCATCGTCTAACCGCCGTTCGGCGGGGCCGAAGTTAGACGCGTCTAACCCTCCAGACCGCCCGACTACCCAACCCTTGGTTCAGTAGTCCGGCCCGTCCGGCGGGGTCGCCGGCGGCCCTCCGGCGGGGTCAAATCGGCCCAAAATCAAGGAAAATGCCGGCTAACTTGATATACGGGATGCCTACCCTATGCCGCGTAGCGGCTGAGGAACAACACACAGCGAACCGCATGAACGACACCCGAAACCGCAACACTGGAGGACAGAAAATGAAGAACGAACCCCAACCACAGGAAGAACCCGTGGACATGGTGCAAGCCATGACCAGCGGAGAGAACGAAACTGTGCGGCCCGCCCTGCTGGCCGCCCTCATGGAGGCTATGCTACGCTTCCTTGACACCCTGCGGCCAGACATGGACAAAGCCGGCACCCGCCGCCTCCCTGTCAACGGCTACCGAGTCAAGGACGCCGCAAAGGCTGGTGACATGCGAGCCGTTGCCGGCCTCGTGGGCCTCAAGATGAAGGCGAAGGACGCCGCCGACATGGTGAACGGCCTCATGGCCGCTGGCGTCTACCGCCTGCACTTCACCACCACCCGTGGCATCCCGTGGGTCATCAACACCGCCGACGCTGTGATGCTTGACGCCCTCGCCGCCACCAACGCCGCCGGCCAAGCCGTGCGCCGTGCCGCCGCCGCCATCATGGCCTTTGACCAATGGCAGGGACAGGCCGCCGCCGAGCGTGAAACCGCCATCCGTGCCCTCCGTGAGCGCACCGGTCAAGATGTGGACGAGGTGCCCGAAGGGTGCAAGGTCGCCACCGCCGAGCAAGCCGACGCCTTCGGCCTCAGCCCCGGCGACCTTATCCGCTATGTCGTGGTTGAGTCCGTCGGCATGCTACGGGACGCCTTCGTTCACCTACGGGGCGAGATGGAGGCACATGACCGTTCCATGCTTGAGCAGTCGGACAAAACCACCACGCAAGGCAACGCCTACAACTGCTCAGTGCTGGATGTTGACGCCGGCGTGTTCACCGTGAACGCCTCGTCCTTCATGGACTGGTTCAAGGCGTCGGTGTTCGCCGGCAACTGGTACTGCTCACCCTGCAAGACCAGCGGACGAACGGCCACCTACGGAAACGCACAGGTGAAGAACGCCGGCCACGCTTGCCCCACCTGCGGCAACCCACGCCACAACATGACGCCCGGTGCCAACTTCGCCCACCTGCCCTTCCTGACCAGCAAGGAGGAAGGACTCTCGACCACCCTTTCCGTCATCGGCGGACACCGGTTTGAGATGCGGGCCTTCCGCTTCTCCGGTCGGGCGTTCAAGGCTGGCGTCAAGGCGACCCGCACCGTGCCCACCATGACGGTCGGTGAAGCGATGCGTGAGATGATGAAGGACGGTGCCGTCAAAGTCCGTGGCGACCGTGGCACCTTCAACCGCCCCGCCCGCCTCGTCCCCGTGTTGTTTGACATCCAAGCGGACGGTGGGTTCTCGCACCACCTTGGGTTGGCTGTTGAGCCCCTCCATGAGTCGGACATGACCGGCTGATGCCACAGCGGGACGAACCCGCACCCTCCGGCTCTCCGAGCCGTACAACGGGCCCCTCTCCGCCACGGCGGGGAGGGGCCCCCTTGCGTTACCCCGTCGAACGACAACCACCAGACACCCCACCGGCGGCGATGCCCAAAACAAGCCGATAAACGCCCCTTCCTCGCACGCAACGGGGGCGGGGGCGGCATGGGTAGCACCGCAGGATTTGAGGCGCAGGAAGGGCGGTTTCTGTGGCCGCTACGGGGCACCCTCGAAATTTGGCCAAAAACAGGGGTCGCCGCCGGCGACAGCACTGCTTAGCACCCCAAAAAATCCGCAATAAAAATTTTGAAAAAAAGACCTTATAAACGACGCCTTACACTTCGGAACATCTTGCTTCGGGATTTTGCTTTACCGACGCCACCCGACCATTCGCCTTTTCCGCTTGCTCGTGCGCCCCAAGCCACGCCCGCCGTTTGATGGCTGAATTGGTCAACGGCGTGTGCCAATGCCATAACCAAGTCGTTGTGTGGGCCGGTGTCCACGATGTCCCCGCCTTTCCAAGCGTGGGCTTCCAATTCTTCCAGCATTTCCGAAACAACCCGCCTTGTAGCATCATCGCCATAGGGGAATACAATTTTGCCCCGTTCAAACCACACCCGCAATCGGTTCATCAGTGCTTGTTTCAATCCCTTGTTGCTTACTCGGCTTTGGCGATAATCAACATTGATTCCTTTTGCTTCCAGCAGACTTTGGAATAATCGTTGAAAGCCAACATCCTCAGCCGCAAGTGGCGCACTATACCTTTTGCACCATTCGCCTATCATGTCGGCTTGTCTATCGGGGGAAAAGTCATTTTTTCTCCAAATGTTTGCAACGACCAGCGAGCCATCGGATTCTTGCCGAACCAGCACCAAAACCGAGTAGTCTTTACCCAAACCTTGCGATGGGTCAAAACCAACGACATACCGACCTTCGCTACGCTTTTCTTTGTCAAACACCTGTTCCAAGTCCATGTTTGCTCGTGTGTATTTTCGTGGATAGACAGCGGCCTCATCGTCAATCACCTTACACAAAAATTCCTGTGCAAACTCCAAGTCTCCTGTCACTTTCTTTTGCTCTAAAAGAAAATCAAGCGGGCGAAACTCCGGCCAAAGCGCATACAGATTTTCCGGCTCGTGTTTGCTTTCATCCCAATTAGGAATAGCCGACCATGTGCCCGTTTTCCATTCGGGATTGTCCAGCATTTCTGTGTGGTATAAATCCATCATGCTCATCGGTGTGCCGACGCAGAACAAAAACGAACCGGGGTCAAGCATTGGCATGACAACCTTACGCAACCAATGGCGCAACTGTTCGTTGTTCAACTCTTTCTTTGCATCCAGCAACACATCGTCAAGTGCCACAACTGCGGGGTGGTCGCCACGAATGGCAGAACCGACGGAGGAACAGCGAATAACTGCCCCGTTGTTGAGCCACAATTCTTTTTTACCACCTTTTTTGCTGTCAATATACCTTGCCAACTCTTTGTGGGTTGTTAAGTCCTTTCTAATCTCAGCCAGCCGACGAACCGCTGTGTCCTGCGATGCCGAAAACAACCAAATGTCCATAGGTTTGCCATTAAACTTCTCAAACAAACACATGTGCAATAGTTTTACGCCAAGAGTAGTTGACTTGCTGTGACTTCGTGGTGCAATAATACACACCCTATGCACATGGGCACCCTTCCTGTTGGTGTAAATGTTCATCCATTCGCCTATGTGGTCGCCCCAAGCGTAGCCAAGCCAACGATAAAAGTAGGAAACATCGTTTCTTGCTCGCTCAAAGGCTAATGCTGATTTGATTTGGGACATTGGGCATCACAAACATGTTCACTGGAAAATTCCAAAAAATATCAACCTTCAAAGACATACATTCACGACCACGGCCTAAGCGAGCGCATATCACAATACGGACAAACCCTCGTATAAGCCTTGGCTTGAGAAAGAGATTTACTTTCCCATCCGCACGAATCGCATCGGACATGTTCACGCTTCATCACGAATCACCCTTGCTGTGCCGCAATACACCATTTTCTTTGTTTTTTTACACCATTTTTTATGTGTATTATAGCGGGAAAAATACTCGTGTCCACAGTTGTTGCATTTTCTTAACTTTTTGATTTGACCATTCAATGCTGACCCTCCACGGGCGCAAAGAAGGTTGCAATCAAACCTTTTTCTTTGTCAATAAGATGAGCGGCCAATCCTGCTTGGCTTGTGGTGTAGCCTTGTCGTGCGTGGTATCGGTCATGTCCTGCAAGCGACGGCAATTGAACAATCAAGCAACCGCCCTTTTCAACAACCTGTCGGTGATGCAAATGACCGTGGAACCAAGCGTGGTGTTCGCATTCTCCCCACAATTTTCTTTGTTCGTTGCTCATCAACTCAACGAGATTTCGTGCCCCGTCGCCATGAATAAAGCCCAACAAATTGTTGCCGTAGTGAACATATTGGCGGGTAGATGGACTGACAACAACTTCACAGTCCTCCACATTCTCATAGACAGCCGATAGATACATCATAAGAGCGATGGCAGACATACGGTCGTGGTTTCCGGGCATGAACACTACCTTGACAGGTGCAATTTGTCGTAGCAAGTCAATGTGTTCTCGTGCCAACTTACAGCCGGTCATAAGGATTTCAGCAGGACTTCCGCACATATCCTGTGGTGTGCCTTTGGTTGTTGTGCCAGCATCGGTATCAACATGGAACCAATCGCTACCCGTAGCCAAAATGATTTGTTCGGGGCGGGAAGGCAAGCGACAAAGCAACTCTTCGGTCTTTTCCATCAACCGCTTTCGGGCCTCGTTGAAGTTGTAAGTCTCACCGACTTCATCAACCCATCCGTATTTGCCCCAATGAAAGTCTGTGGGGCTAATGACGAGGGAATAATCGGCCCCTTCGTCCACCATCATAATTTCCGGCACTTCGGGCAACTCGTCGCCAATCAACTGCTTAAACTCATTGAGAACCAGCGAAGAAAACATATCGTATTTTTCAGCCGATGATTCAATTTCTTTCCATTTGCGTCGTTCAAACTTCTCGTGCAGTAAATGTTTTTTCTTTAACACTAAATCTTCAACGAGTTGGTCAACATCAGTGGTGGCGATTTCTTCATCGGTGTAAGGGGACATATCGTGTGTCCACCCGTGGCGTCGGCGGTATTCGTCAAACCAAGCACGAGGAATGCCGAAGTCTCGTGTGATTTCATTCATGGAGGCACCTTTGCCAACCATGTTTGAGTAGGCTTCTTTCATGGCTCGGTGTTTATCACCACTGACAGACACCATTTGGTCGGCAATCGTTAAGAAAGTGTAGTAAGTGTCGTTAATGTCGTCGTAGTGGTATGATTTGTTCACATCAGCCGGTGGTTGAATAGGTTCCGCTGGCACCACTTTTTCGTTGCGTAGCCATCGGTAAATTGACATCTCCCACCCTTTGACAGACTTCTTGGGGTCAATCCCGTGAAGAATGCGAGCGTTTTCCAACTTGCTCTTGTTGCTGTCGTAGTGCTTGGCGATGAGGTCATATCCGTATTCGGGTGTCGCTCTCATAGTTAAACGCACTATTGAACCCTTTATGAAGGTTTATCTTTTTCTTGATTTAGAACCAACAAAAAAAATAAAACGCTACACTGCGCCCCGATTTTCTAATTCTTTTATTTCTTCATAGGTATGTATCAAAGGCCGCTATTCTATTCCTTGTTACAACTTCTTCTTACCCATCTATGAAACAAAAAAAGAATTAGCGAAAAGACACTACGGCGTGCGATTTATTCTTTTTGTAGAAAAATAATCAAGAAAAACAAAAAAATACGCTACATTGATAAAACGCGCAACACACCCCCTTAGACATGGGTATCTTTGATAGGTTCCGCCGCAACGCTGTGGCCGAAGAAGTCCCGATTCAACGAGTCGGGTCAAATGTTTCCCTCAGCGTAGCCGCTGGACTCCCAAACATTTTTGAGGACACCGAGAAATTCCAAAGCGACACCAACTTCAAAAACAAATTTGACCTCTATGATAACATGGTCAAACTTGACCCCGAATTAAACGGTGCTGTGCGTTCCGTTTCGCTTACCGCTAACAACTACCGTATTGACTACGCAAAGGCTAAGAACGCCTCTATACGGGCCGCTATCGCTGAAATGGTAGAGCGAGTAGACTTTGACGACTTCCTCATCAACGCGCTTCGCAATCTGCAAGTCTATGGGAACGACATCAACAAGTTGGTAGGTCGCACCGGCGTTGGTATCACGGCTATCCAAAGCCTTCCTATCCGACAAATCACCATTGTTGATAACCGAGGCGCACGAGGTCTGCCTTTTACGGCAGACGAAAACAGCCCTATTATGTCCAATGACTTTTACATTCTACGAGAACAAGGTATTGAGACAATGGTGTTTCCTAAAGCCGAGATTGTTCACCTTCGCACGGACTACAAATCAAATTGGTTTGAGGACACCAAACTCCGTCAAACCTACGGTGTGTGGGGTCAATCCCGTTTTTCGTCGCTTGAGCAGGTTGTCCGTGTCAAATACAACAGCATGAATAACCGCATCGCTCTTGAGGACAGTATGACTAAACAATTCATCACGATTGACAAATCGGCCATTGAACACATCACCGACCCCGACGAACAAGCCGAGCGTTTGGGTATCATTATGGATGAAGTAGTGAAGTTGTTTGAGGGTCTGCGTGGCGACCAAATGCCAATCCTACCTTCCTATGTGTCCTTGCACCATGTAGACCTGCACAACACCATTCCCGACAATAGCGGATTCCTTGACATGGTGGGTGCCAATGTTGCCGCTGTTCTCCATGTGCCTCGTGTTGCCGCCGGTCAAGAAAAGGGCTCAACCTTTGCCGCCACCTACAACGCCAACATGTGGGCCAACACAGCCATTAGTCGTCTGCAATCTATCGTCAAGCAAGGCGTTATGCAGTTGTTTTCAAAACAACTTGAATTAAAGGGCATTAAGCATCAAATGAAAGACTTGCCCGAATTCATGTTTGAACCCATAGCAGAAGAGTCCCCGATTGAATCCATGAAGCGTGCTGTCATGGGTTATCAAGCAGGAATCCTAACACTTAATCAGTCACTTGACCTCATCGGAATGCAACCCGAAAGCGACGGTGAAACCCGGTTGGATAAAACTTCTAAGCAAACGGGAACGCTACCAAGAAGCAACGAAATGGTGTGAAAATTATGACAAGAGAACACAAAGATTCAGTGAACGACCGCATGATTAAGTGGACGGCACTTCCCGCCGTTTATCTATGGCTTGCCGCCAGTGGCGCAGTAGTCGCTATGGGTATCGCCAAACCCGATGTCGTGCTTGAAAACATTGAGGGCTTTATTGCCCTTATCGCAATCATTGGTGGAACGGCACAACCAGCCTTCGCAACCATGCTTGAGTTGTGGAAGCAAGAACAACAGACTGAAACAGAATTGCACCCATCAGTCATTGAGTCCCAAACCCGTGTTATGGAAAAGCGTGCCGAGTTGGAACGCCAAATGGCTCTCAAAGCCCAAGAACACAAACATACGATGGATGCCGAAGAACGCCGAGCAAGAATACAATTGGTGGCGGAAGGTAAGGCCGTATGGAAGAAGAAAGAGGATTAACGGTAAAGAAGTATCGCTTTCTTCACGACGCTTGGCCTTACGAATACCAAACGCCATCGGAAAAAGGCTATCCCGAAATTTTTGACTTGATGTCTCATTGGGTGCTTCGTTATGACGGGCACCCCGTAGGCTACACAGGTTCCCTTGACTTAGGGCACTTTCATTTTGTTGGCAATACTTTTATTCTTCCCGAATACCGGCAAAGTGGCTGGCATTCCTATTTGTTATCGGTTCGCAATCACCATCTTGGTTTAAGGCCAAAAATAACTGTTCTAAATCCAATTGACGGCACACACATGGCAAATCTCGTAAAAGTAGTCACAAAGTTGGGTTATAAGGCTGTTCTATCCTACGAGGATGTCCGAGACATTATGTCTGAAAAATTGTATGATGAAATACGAAACGACGGACAACAGTTGTGGCGATTAGATTAAAAGTCACTCGGTATGTGGATAGCCCATGCCCGATGTTCGTGATGGCGAAAGCCGTGACGCTTACATGGATAGGTGCATGGGTGACGATAAGACCGTAGCAAAATACCCAAGCACACAACAGCGTGCGGCTGTCTGCAACTCTATGTATGACGAGGCGCAAAGCGAAACTGTTGAATCCGCCGAATATCAAGGAAAAAAGGTGACGCTCAACAAACCGTTCCGCACCTCCGGTGGCCCTAAGAAATTTGCCGTGTATGTGCAAAACGAAGCCGGTCGTGTTGTGATTGTTCGCTTTGGCGACCCCAACATGGAAATCAAGCGTGATGACCCACAACGGCGCAAAAACTTCCGAAGTCGCCACAACTGCGACAGTCCCGGCCCACGAACCAAAGCACGCTATTGGTCATGCCGACAATGGGAAGGTGGGCGCAAGGTTGAAGCGGAAAACGGCGAATCCTATGATGCAAAAAGAGCATGGTTGCTCTATGATGAATGGATGCAAAACGAAGGAGAAATCCTTGAAGGAATTGAAGAAGTCGTTGAGGCTGAGGAAGGTGGCTGTGGTTGTGGTTGCACAGAAGCCGTTGAAGCCAAAATGATTCGTCGCGATGTTTTTGATAATCCCGGCGAAGCGCAAAGCCGAGCAAAAGAGTTAGGTCTTGATGGCATTCATTCTCATAAGGAAGGTGACGATACTGTGTTTATGCCCGGTAAGAGTCACGAAGAATACGAGGAAAAAACAGGAAAAAAACTCGCATCCTATCACGAAGATGAGGATGAAGAAAAAACCGCTGGCTATGATAAAAAGATGAAGGCGTCGGAAGAATGCCCCATCGGAGAAGAAATGGTCAATGGTACCTGTAAGCCGGTCAATGTCACAATGGAAGCATCCGTTGAATCCATTAGCGCAACTGTTGAGGCATCCACAGGCAATACTATTATGGAAATAAAAGGTGTTGCTTTCCATGAGGGTTTCAACAAGAACAAGTGGGCCTTGACAAAGCGTGGTGCCGAAGCCACCGTCAAGCAAATGTTTGGTGCAGACTTAACCCTTAACCATCCAAAGCCAAAGGCTGTTGGCTTTGAGCGCAACACCGATGGCGGCGTCAACGAAGCCAATGTTGGTATTGTGGCGTCTGCTGAAATGGATGACAAAGGAGAAGAGGGGTATGAAGTCCGCTATGTTGCCCATGTCGCACGAAGCGAATTGTTTGAGGCTTTGGAGTCCGGTATGTGGCTTAAGCCCGACTACGGTGTATCTATTGGCGGCTACGGCGTTCCCATCTCAGCAAATGAAAAAGGCATGGTCTTTGACATGGACTTTACCTTTGACCATCTCGCCATCGTCCACAAGCCCGCTTATCCACGCGCAACCATTGAAAGTGCGGTAAAGATTGAAGAGACAGTTGAAGCGAAGCACGGAGGACAGCATGGACGACCCGGCCCCAATGACCCACGCAAAACGCCAGCCAAGCCAAGCGAGCGACGGCGTGGTTCTAAGAAAAATCCACCCGGTTCAGCCAAAAAACCCAATAAATCAATTGTTGTGTCGCCCGCTACCCGTAAGACCATTCAAAACAAAATGCAGGAACATAACAAGAAGGGTAAAGGTAGTAAAGCCTCTATGGGTGCGCTTCTTACTGTGTTCCGTCGTGGTGCTGGTGCTTTCTCCACAAGTCACGCCCCTAACATGTCCCGCAACGGTTGGGGTATCGCACGAGTCAATGCTTTCCTTTACCTTCTACGAACCGGTAGGCCATCTAACCCCAACTACAAGCAAGACAATGACCTTCTTCCCAAAGGGCATCCTCGCGCTCGCAGAACAGCCTCCACCGAAGAAACCTTGATAAGTCAAACCGCTTCTCACACAGAATACCGAAAGGAGAACGACATCATGTCCGAAGAACATATTGTTGAAGAAAACGCTCAAGCGAGTGAAATGGAAGCCCTTCAAGCAGAATTGGTGCTTGCCCGTGCAGAATTGGAAAACATGCGTGCTATGGAAGCCGCAAAGCACGAAGAATCCCGCCTGTCCCTCGTTGAAGCCGCAACCTCCCTCGGCATGAAGGGCCACGAAGACCTTTCCTCCGAAACCCTTGAGTCCATCATCGCCTCTTGGAAGGAGAGCCACCCCGAACCTGTTGTGGACATGAAGCCCGCTGAACCTGCCGTGGCTTCCGAAGAATCCTCCCCTGCCCCTGTCTCCGAGAAGGTCGTTGCAAACTACCTTAACGGTAAAATGGTGGAGACTCCCGAATCCCTTTACAGCCAAGCATGGAACGCTTGGGCATCCGCTTGGAACAAGACGCTTTCCGGTGTTGAAACCAGCGACGACCGCATTCGTGCCCCACGATTTGAACAACTTTGAGGTGAAATAAAATGGTAGCATTTACAGGAAACGACCCCCGAAACGCAACTTTGAAAGATGCCGAAACCGTTAGCGGTGTCGGTATCATTCTTTCAAAGGATGGAACGAACAACAAACTTCAAGTTGGTGCCGCAACGGATGTGCCTTTGGGTGTGTCCGCTGGCGAATCCAGCCGAGATGCCGACCTTGTGCTTGAAACCACGGGTGCTACGGTGTCTTACTTCCCAATGGGCGGAGTCCACATGGTCGCCGCTCTCGCAGAAACTTACACCACGGGACAACTTGTCTACCTCAAGGGTAGCGGTCGTGTCGGAGGAACCGCGGGGTCTGATAAGTTGGTCGGAGTCTATGTCGGTGAAGGTGAAACTGTCGCTACGGCTGGCGACCTCATCCCCGTGAACACCAGCCAATGTGCAACTGCTTGATGAAAGGAGAGGAAAAATATGAACAAATCTTTGGAAGACATTATGACGAACGCATCCGCCGCCGCTGGCCCCTTCGGAACCGGTGACGCCGTTCTTGAGCAGACCCTACGAGACTTCATTCAACTTCAATCCACCCGTATTGCAGTCGGAACGCAGGTCGTTGGAACCCGAACCGTCCCTTGGCTTGAATTCAAGTGGTACACCGGTGTTCAAGGAACCTTCTCCTACCCGCTGGACGACGCCGCAACGGTTGACCCAACCAAGATTGGCACCAGCAACTACACCGTGAAGTTGCAGAAGGGTCAAGGTCGCTGTGTGTTCCTTGACACTGTGCGCCTCCGTGGTGAGTCCTTTGAGAACATTGACCGCCAGCAACTTGCTATTGTCCGTGGCCGTGCAGATGTCATAGACAACAACATTCTTTCCACCCTTCATGCTGGTGCTGGACAGTCTCAAGCCGCAACCGCAACCTTCGGTAGTGCTTCGGCTGATGAAGAGTCTGACCTCTTGGCAACCATGGACAAAATCTTCGCAGAAGGCCGTGTGTCGGGCGACGAGCCAATGGCTCTCATCCTCCCTGCCTCCACCCGAAGTGCCCTCTTGAACACCCAACTCTACGGAAATGTCGTGGAGTCCCTTCAAGACCACATGCGCCGAGTCGCCAACATGACCATCTACTACACGCGAGACTACACGGGCGGAAAACTCCTTGAGGGTGCCGCCTCCGCCGCCATTGGTTCCGATGCTCTCCTGTTGATTCCCGGTGCCGAAACGGCTGAATTCTTCACCTACAACGGTGCTGGCTACCAAGAAACCGAGTTGACCCGCCTTCCCGGCGTTGGTTTTGACTGGCTCTTGACCGGCTACATGGGCTCAGTGGTTCACGAACACCAAGACGGTGCTTCCGCTGGAACCTCAAACCGTATTGCCAAGATTACCGGTGTCATTTGAGGTGAGTTAATTGGCTCAAAACCGAAAGTTTCAAGACTTCGTGGAAACGAAGTATCTCGCTGACGACGCTGTTAGCAACGCCAAGACTGACGGGAACCAACCAAAGCACCTTTCATTCAAGTATTCGTTTGCTACTGACGGTGGTGCAGTTGGGGCTATCACGCTCAATGACGAAAGTGGAACGGCTCAACTGATTCCCGAAAATGCGATTATCACCAACGCAACGATTGAAATTGAAACGGCAGTCACTTCAAGTGGTTCGGCTACCGTCGCTTTTGGTCTGCTTGGCAACACAGATGCCTTCAAGGCCGCTACTGGTAAGGCTTCGCTAACTTTGGATGCTGTTTTTGCTGGAACCAACGACCTTCCCTTGAAAATGGGTGTCCCTACGCCAGTTGTCGCAACCGTGGCAACCGCCGCTTTGACGGCAGGTGTTTTCTTCATCAATGTTGAATACATTGAAGGCAACTGATTAGGTGATTCTTCGTGATTGAAGAATGGACAGACAAAAACGGTGATATTTACCGTTGGGATGTCAAGTCTAACCGTTATTTACTGGTAAAACCAAAGAAGAGTAGTAGAGCAAAGAAGGAGAAGAAGGCATGAGCGAGCGTGCAAAATTGGTTAAACAACTCAACAAAAAAGGTATCGTTATTCCCGAAGGCGCAAAAGTCGCAGACCTTCGTCACCGAGCCGAACATTGGTTATCCCGCAACGGATGGCTTGTTCGTTTAGCCAAACCTGCTTCACGCAAACCCAACAGTCCCCTGTCGCTACTTCCCGACGCAAACACCTATTGGATTCCCGATAGTCGCATGGCTAAGGAAATCGTTGAAACCAAGTTGGTTTTTGTGCTTGGTCGCACACCCGTTGCACCAAAAGGAGTTGAAGTCATTGATGTCCCCAAAGATTTTAACGACAAATGGCCTGTCAATGGGTTAGGTGAAGAAGAATGACCGTGACCACGGACAACATTCGTGATTTACTCAACAGGCCACGAGGCTTGAACGACGCTACTATCACCGAATATATTAGCATGAGAACCGAGCAGGTCAACAAATCCGCCCGCAACCGAAGCGTTCTCGCCGCCGACTCACCCAATGTAGTGACAGAAGCACAAAAGGAAACTGCCATTAAGGCTCTTGTTTGTGCTGATTGTTTGCAGGTGATGATTGATACAATTCCTTCGTATGTCAACGAGTCCGAGCGAAAAGAGCAAGACATTCGGCTAACCGCACAGTTGCGGGGCTTCATTAAGCGTGGCGAGGATATGCTCGCTCTTATCTCGGAAGTTGGTGGAACGGCCTTAAAAACCGGTAAAACCAAGACGAGGCTTTGAACATGACGAATTATTTTTGGAGTGGTTCGGCTTCTACAAGCGCAAGCGATAACACTAATTGGCTTCCGGTTGGTTCACCGGCGGCGGGCGATGTTGTTATTTTTAACGACCAAGGACTTCAAGATTGTGATTGGGATATTGCACTTCCCGCATCGGCTTTTTCTGTTGATGAAATTATCATTGAATCGGACTTTACACATAGCCTAAACCTTATACATAATATGAGGGTAAAAGGATTATTTCTTGACGGAACAGTTGCACCTGCCGCCGGAACAAAAATTATTTTTGAACACGGCGCATCCCCTAACTTTTTTGGCTCATACAAAACTTACAACGAAAGATTTGCGCTGATTGGGGACAGCGGGGATGCAACAGGTGTCATTTTTGAAATGCTTGGGTCGTCTACTCCCGTGACTAAATTTGATGATGGGGCGCATCCTACGGTGACCTTAACTACCGGTCGTTTTGCACCGGACTATGTAGCACCTACCGGAACCAGCGGAAAAGCCACCTTTGATTCTTTTACGGTATCTTCTCCGACAGATTTTTCACCGGATGGCGACTTGGTAGACAATGACAGACTCAAAGTATTTTCTTTTACAGCATTTTCAATCACCAGCACCAGCATTGACTTTGGATTGGCTACCGTAGAATACTACGCTACGGTTGGTGGGTTTTACATCCCAACAGCAGGGGCAAATGGTATGCCGTCGGGTTTTGAGGCGTATTATCGTAAAATTGTGCTAAAAGCAAATACCGCTGGACACAAATGCTTGATGAGTGACAACACCTACATTTCCGTTGAAGAATTTGAAATAGACGACGGTGTAGTGTTGAAAGGGCCTGTGGATGACACTTCGCAAGGTGCCGATATTCGCTCAATCAAAACGCCCAAGTTACGAGGCACATGGTCGTTTAGTCAAATCTCACCCGGTATCTATCGCAGTCCCCGTCATGCTTCCGGCCCGATGCCCAAAGTCAATGGTGATTTCCATATCACAGGTAAGTTAGATGTGGACGGACTTATTGACCCTACTGGCCTTGAATTGAATCCACAAGCCAGCAATCCCGGTGGCGTAGCCGCAAACACCCTTTGGCTTAACAGTGGAGACAGCAACAAATTGTATCTCGGCTCAAGCGAAGTCGGCGGAGGTGGTGGTGGGGGTAGCGGGACTGTCACATCAGTTGCTTTGACAGGTTCGGATGGTATAGAGGTTGATTCGGGCTCTCCTATCACAACAAGTGGAACAATCGCTCTCGGTGTTGATAAAACCAGTATGCTGTCCCATCTTAATGTTGATGATGGCGCAGATGTGACCAATGCAACCAATGTTCAAGCCGCTGGTGCGCTCATGGACTCCGAGGTGACCAATCTCGCACAAGTCAAGGCATTCAATTCAGCAGACTACGCTACGGCGGCTCAAGGTGCTATCAAGGGTCAATATCAAAAGTTTGTTCTTGATTCTTCCATAACATCTCTTACTAATGGTTCAACTGAACAATTATCTTTCGGCCAATTTGGGCTTTCGGGTTCGGCTTTGCTATACGAACAATATGACCCTACGAGCATAACTGATTTCAGTTTTAACCCAGTCACTCCCGACTATCTTACTATCAACGCCGATGGACTGTATCAATTCACCTTTGCAGGTTTTTTGGCGGGCATATCGGGAGGTTCAACCATTGATTATCGGCTCACGATTTCATCCACCTCTTCAAATACAGGTGATATTCTGTCGTTCCGAAACCGAACCTCCACGATTGACAGGTATTCGGGAAGCGGTGTTTCAACCGTTTATTTGACGACAGGCAGTCAAGTTTTCTTTAGCGCATTTTGCGCTGGTCGCACTTGGGAAATTGGAGGGGTGCTTGCTGGCCCCGAAACAAGGACATTTATTGATGTAAGGAGGCTTGAATAATGAGGTCTATGCTTGAAATTCTAACTGAAAACTACCCTAATTTTGATTGGACTACTTTTGAAGTCTTGCCGATTGTTCATTTGTCAAGAACAGGCGAATACCGAGTTGTTGAGTCTCGTTGGCCTACCGACACATACCCAACAATGCCTTCATCAAATGACATCAAGGGGTGGCTGAATGGATAAATGGTTAGAAGAATATGTAGACATGATAATGAAGCAACAAGTTGTTCGCAATCGTATTTTTAAGAAAAAAAAAGGTGAAAAAAATGAGTAAAAGAAAAGGAAAAATTGTATATCAACCGCCGGAACGGTGCTACACCAATGTCAACATTGAAGAGACACCTCATGGCTACAAGATTTATCGGGTAGGGGAAAACCGCCATTTTACCGTCATCCCGCTATCCGCCGCAAAAGAAGTCCTCTACAAAGGAGATTGAAAACATGGACATTGAGACAATGCTACTTATCGGAACCGCTATTTTAGTTGACCTACTCGTGCTTGCCTACGCTGGCAAATGGTTGCTTGCCAAGTGGAAAGAAATGAAGGCCGATGGCAAAATCACTGTTGATGAAATTCTTGACGCCGCCGAAGAGGTGGTTGAAATGGTCAAAGACACCGTAGAAAAATTGGAAGGCGAAGAAGAATGAGCGACGAGCGGTTTGACTCCATAGAACAACGACTTGTTCTGCTTGAGCAAGCCGTTTTTGAGTTGTCTACAATGGCAAAGTATCTCAAGTATGCCGCTGTTGCCCTGTTCGCTTCGCTTGGCGTTGATGTGCAGGGGGCGATGTGATGGTCTACTATTGCACTACATCCGATGTTGGCTCTCGCCTTGCTCTTGACAGCGCACAGCGAAGCCGTGCTTCAAATCGTCTAACCAGTGTCATTCGTCGTGCTACGATTGACATTGACCAAACCTTCCGTGATTATGGGCGTGATGTCCCAAGTGACCACATCGCTGAAACGACTCTCAGCGGCGCAATCAGCGCAGGTGCAACGACAATCACCCTGTCTGACGCATCCGGCTTTTCAAGTGCTGGAAACGGAAATGTGGACGGCGACTCTTTCAAATGGACGGGTAAATCCTCCAACGACCTTACCGGCGTCACAGGTATCTCTTTTAGCCATGCTTCGGGAGTCACTGTGCAGGAAGGTGAAATGGCCCATGTTCTGCGTGAGATTTGCGCCGACATAGCCGCCGCATATTATCTTGAGGATGAGTCCGTCTTTCAAACCGCCAGCAACGATGGGACAATCCGTGGAAACAACCTGCGAGAGCGGGGCTACATGAACCTCAAGCGGCTGGCCCACTTGGGGAGTGTGGATTGATGAAGGGCGTCCACTATCAACCCATGACGAAATCTTCTTCGCATGGGTCAATGACAATCCATGTAGATTCAAGAGAATTCAACCGTATGTTGGATAACTTGCAGAAGGACATCGCACGGGTCATGGAAGTTGCTTCCGGCGAGGCACTTTCCTACGCCAAGCAAATGACCACTAACTACCTTTACGCTCATGCTTCTATCACGCCGTTGGCAAAGTTGGTTGCTCATTCGCTGGACTACGATAAGCGAGGCGACAGAAAAGCCGTGATTCAAGGCGACGATGTCACGCTTGAAGCAAAGTTTGGTAGCCGTGGGCCACGCATCCACGGAGGAACGCTTGGGGGCGAGGGTGTCCACACCGAGCCGGACGACACGGGCGGCACATATCAAATTGCCGTAGCACTTCAAGAGGGCGTTTCTCCCGGCACATTCCCATTTACCCACAAAAGGGGAACGCGTGGAACAGCCGGTGGTGCCGCTGTTCACGGTCGTCAAGTCGGAAGCATGGGTGGCCCTACCGCTTGGTATGGCGGCGGTGGTGTTGGCTACCAATACGGCTTCCCTGCAACAGACTATTTGGGGCACGCTGAACGGTATTTCCAAAACCGAATTAAGAATGCCCTTGAAAGTAAAATGAAGAGGTTTGTAGTATGAGTATCGCCACGACAGAAGAGTATTGGAATCACCGACTTAACGGTGAAAACCCGACATCCCCGACGGGAGAATTCAATGGTGCTTGGACGGCCACAGGAAGCGGCGCAAGCGAAGTGAATAAGTGGTGGGTGGTCACCGACGCCCGATACAATGTGACGCCCACAACCGACGCTTATACGCTTTTTGCGATTATCAAATACGGCTCAACTGACCCGGACAACGGAGAAGTGCTGATGAAATTAGACAACGGGACTCACAAAGTTGAAGTGCAAGCCACTGGCAACATTCAAACGCTTAGATTGGTGGGTGCGACAACGATTGAGACAGAATACCTTGACATCAAAATGCTGAACGATTACCCCGTTCCCCTTGCACTTCGTCTAACTCTTGACGCATCCGGCAACGCTCGTCTGTATATGCGTGAAATGATTGAGGACGACGACGCACAAACAAAGTATCTTTCGGTGACCGGCGCAACCGGTTCAAGCCGAACGATTGAATGGGGCAACAACACAGGAAATGTAGAATGGGCCTCGGTATATGCAACTGACAAAGGCTCTTTTTCTCCGCTTGAGTTGGCCCCCTCCGACTTGGCTACTGACACCCTGCTTCGCATGGGTCTATCCATCGTGGAGTCGCTTCGCAACAGTCGGAGGGCGCATCTCAAGACTTACCTTGACGCTGGCTCAATCAAATACGGCTATGACATCTCACAGGAAATGATGTCCCGTAGTATTCCCCCATTTATCCATGTGCTGTTGCGTGGTCTTGGGTCGCCCACATTTGCCGCTCTTGGTGGCGGTCGGATTGACCAAGAATACGATGTTCTCATCTATGTCACCACCCGTGGCACAACCTACGAGGACGCTTACCGCTTAGGGCTCAACATTGTGGGGGAATGCTTTGATGAGTTATACACGACCACGGGATTGAACGGGACGACGGACAGTCTTTATGAGTATAGTCTTGAGTTGCAGTCACGCATGGATGACGAGGTGACGATTTGCACACACTTGCTTACATTGACTTACATGCGCCGCATCAATATGCGACACCGGTGAAACGCTTAAATAACAACCGCAAGGTAGAAAGAACACCGAAAGGTGAACACCATGAGTGGATTTAACAACCGATATGTTTCCATTGTGAAAGAAACGACTTACGGGACTGACCCCGGAAGCGGAGAAGTGTACGGCGAAGTTGACGACGAGTCCATCAAGCACACCTACGATGTCCTTCAACGCACGGACATGAGCCGCTACGGAACGGCTAAGTCCAATACGGGTAAGGAGTTTTCCGAAGGCGACATCAACCTCGCTATGACCACGGACGACTTTACCGGACTTGTGCTTTCGGGCCTGTTCCCAACGGACACCGTGACCGGTTCGGGCGACCCTTACACCCACACCTTTACCGAGGCTGGCACCGACCGTTCTTTTACCGTCAAAGTTGGCCGTGAAGAAAAAGAACACACCTACACCGGTGTTGCCATTGACAGTCTTTCTGTAAGCGCAAACATCAACGAATACGCTATGGTCACTGCCTCCATGATGGGCAAGGCAGAAAGCGTAGTTGGCACCCTCAGCACCCCAACCTTTGCCGACCGAGCCGCCCTGTATTTCTCCGATGCCAAGATTTTCTTCAATGGCAACGGAACGGCTTCCAACCTCGTGAAATCCATCTCCTTTGACATCTCCCTTAACCGTGATGGCGACAACGCCTGTGGCCTCGGTGATGCAACCTATGTTCGCCTTCCACCAAGCCAACGCCGTGAAATCAGCGGAACGATTGAGTTTAACAAGATTATTCACACGGCAGTTTCCGACGAGCCAACCTACACGCAATTGACTTCCGCTGACGGCCACGAGTTGTCCGGCAGTGGTGTTGAGTTAAAGGTTCAATTTGGCGACGAAAGCACCGCCGACATGATGGTATTCAACTTCTACAAAATCCGCTTTGAAGCACCCGACGCCAATGTGTCGGGCCGTGATACGCAAACCATGTCTGTGCCATTTATTGCTCTTTACAGCACCACCGATAACAAGATGATGGATGTTGCCATGAAGAACGCTACATCCGGTGCTTACTGAGGTGGTTTGATTGGCAAACAACGGCGGCACAGCGATTCCCGACAAGACCAAATTAACGGTCTTGACCTTTGAGGGAACAGCCGCCGCTGTGACCACGGCTTTGCGAGCCGCAATCGCAAACGACGACATCATTATCAATGCGTCTACAAGCAGAAAGAAAGACAGCAACACCGTGATTTGCACAGTTGTTGCGATTATAGCATGAGTATAGTATTCCCCTAAAAGGAAAGAGAAGTGAAAAAAGTATGCCTGTTTTGACAAAAGAGTTTGAATTAGACGATGGAACAAAAATCACCTGCCGACAAGCAGGTGGTATGACCAAGTTAAGGATTGAGAACATCCAAGCACGAGTTTTTCGTGACCACATGCACTTTGGTTTGGACACCTCCGAATGGACGGAAGAACAACAGAAGCAGTTTGCCGAAGCCTTGGAAAAGGAAGGCGCAGGTCTTGAATCCCAAATGCGTGAATGGATTCCTCGCTCAATCATTGAGCCAAAGGACTTTGATGTGGATTCGCTGACCAGCGAAGAGTTGCGGATGATTCTTGGCTTCGTGCGTGGGGACGACCCGGATGGTGCGCCCCCTTTGGACAATTCTTCCGAGTAGCACCAACGCTGTGCATGGCCTACAAAGGCACCCTTCCCTCCGAGTTGTGGGACAGGTATGATGGCGAAGGCGGTCAAGAGCGCATGACCATTGATTTGCTCGTGGCTATGGACATCAACGACAAAATCACCGAAGCGACCGGCAAAGCCAAAAAGAAATTTGACGGTAAAGGTATGGTGGCTCGTCGCAACCAAAAGCGACAACAACGCCAAGTCTTAAACGACAATGAAAGTGTAGCCTTTTTACAGGGCTTAGGCTTGCCCTTAGAGCGTAGCGATAGTTGAGCGAGGGTTGAGGTTTGATAGAAGCATTGTTCCTATCCTTCATGCCCGTGGTGCTTATTTTCGCCACAGTCACCATGCTCGTTCTGCGAGCCGGTGCATCCCGTATTTTCTTTGATGTCGTCGGTTCGTTCCAAGCCACGCGATTGATTGGTGACGCCCAAGCAAAAATCACTGTCTTACAGGGATTGATGCTTGACGGTTTGTCGGGTATCACCGAAGGTCTTGGGCTTATCGGTGAACAAATCCAGCAGGTCGTAGATAGCACCGTTCCCCTTGCGAAAGAGTTGGGGTTCGCTCGGATTGAGTTTGAGAAATTCGTGCAAGCGGGGGACGACGCCGAGTTGTTGGCTGGACAGATTGAAAACCTCGGTTCACAGTTTGGTTTCACAGCCGACCAAGCCCTCGCCGCCGGTGCCAAGATGGCGCAGTTGTCGTCGGTTGTGGGTGGTGGTGCCGCTATCCCTGCCGCAACCGAAGTCGGTATTGCTTTCGGTATGATTGGTGGTATGCAGACCGAGGAAGCCATGAAGCGGTTGATTGCACTTCAACAGCAGACCGGCTTCATGTATGGTGAATTGACGAAGGCTCAATTTGACACACTGTCCTCACAGAAGCGGGTCAATGTGATTCGCCAAGAGAGCGTCAAGATTCTTAACCAACTGAACACCGTTGAAAACCGTTCGTCGGCAACGATGGCTCAAGTGACCCATGTTATGAACCAATTCGCTTCGTCGGCCAAGTTGGCTGGCGACGATTTGTCCTACATGGCCGCCATGTCGGCTACACTGATTGAAGCCGGTGAAGAACAGGGTAAAGCCGGTCGTGCGCTCAAGATGATGTATGCTCGGCTTGGTGCCGACACAGGCAACAACAGCGAGATTCTGCGGAAGTATGGTATTGAGACAAAGGATGCTGATAAGAACCTGCGGTCAATGCACGACATTTTGGCGGACATCTCCGCCATTTACCCACAACTGTCAAGCCGACACCGAATGGAAATCGCACAAGCGATTGCTGGCAACGACCACTATGTTCGTGCTATCAAGTTGATGGACGGCTACCAGCGAAGCCTTGAATTGAACAGTATGGCTATCCAAGAGTTGGATGCCGCCAGCGATGAATTGAACATCCGTTTCAAAGACGAGGCGTTCCTGCTACAACAGGCTGAATCGCGATTGACGGATGCAAAGGCCGCAGTTGGTGGGATTTTTACGCCAGCCGTGATTCGTGCCACGAACGCACAAGCGGCACTGAATGAGCAATTCGCTGAGTTTGCCTCGCAAGACGATGGCTTCGGCAGGGTCTTTGGGGCGATTGCTGATGGCGTCGTGAGAATGCAACAGATGGGGAAGATTTTTGCCCCAATGGTAGAGGCCAACCTCAACATGATGAGCCTTACGGTGTCCCTGCAAACGCAGTTGCAGATTCAGCGCGCTATCGCCGGTCAAGACCTTGTGAAAGCCAGCGCATACGGCCAACAGGGTGCTTTGGCCCGTGCGAACCTTGAAACCATAGAATCCACGGCACAGGTTGAGAATCACCGTGCATTGACCGCCGTTTCCCTGTTGCGTTTTGACAAGCAACGCTTTGACGCACAACAAGCCCTGCTCAACATGGGAGGCCAAGACCTGCAAAATAACCGTTCAAAGTTGTTAGACCAGCGGTTGATTATCCAAGGTGAAATCAAAGAGATGGAAGCCAAGAAGAACAAATTGGAAATTCACAGGCTTACCAATTCTGCTTATTATAAGGGTAAAATGACAAGAGAAAGAAACCTCAAACTTGAAATTGATAACCTCCAAGCGGCGAAGAACAGTGTGCGACTTTCGCATGAAGATGCGATTCTTGAAGAATTAAAACTAAAATACAAGCGATTCCAAAATGTGGAAAACGAGAAAATAAAAGGCTATGACGACAGCGCACCAATCAAAAAGCGGTATCTTGTTGAGATGGAGAAGCGTGAAGTTGAAATCGCAACCACGATGGCTAACCTTGAAGAACAAATTGTCCAAAAAGAAAGGGAACGACTACAAGTTAAAAATAACCTTAAATTTACTGACCAAGCGGCACTGAACGCCAAAAAGCAGGAGTTGTCCGACAATGCTAAATTGCTGGCACAGGAAGGACGACAGAACATACAATCTTTACAAAACGCTACGGCGATTCAAGGGGAAACACAAGCCGCCAAAATCTTACGCAACGCTCACATGGAGATTATCTCCATCACGATGCAAAAGTCGTCTGCCGAGAATCAAAACAACCTCATTATGGAACAGGCCGAAAAAGCCGCACGAGAGTTGGCTATGGCGTATGGTCTTGACGAAGGGGCCCTGCGTAAATTGATTCCTCAATTGGCAATTTTCCGAAACGCTTTGGGTGCTGTAAAAGTCCAAACGAAACAGACCGTGGATGCGGCCATGTTTATGAACATGAAGTTGATGCAATTAACCGGAGGTTTTGGTGCCGCAAGCATGGCGTTGTCCATGTTTTCCGAAGATGAAAAAATGGCCCGCGCAAGCATGGTTTTGATGAATCTAAGCATGATTCCGATGACCTTACAGATGGTCACGGCGACGAAGGCATCCTTCGGACTTATGACCGGATTAAACGGCGCAGGTAAGGCCGCTGGTCTTGCGGCGTTCAACATGAGAGCGTTAAACAAAGCGTTTATTGCGTTCGGTAAGGCGACCGTTGTGATTGGAATTATTTCCTACATCGCTTACAAATTGATGCCCGACATGGACGACGGTGCTGACTCCCTTACTCAATCATTTGATGGGATGACCCGCTCGGCTCTCTACGCTGGCGAGGCATACCGTAAAATGGCCTCATCCCTTGAAATGACCGACCTTCAAGGCGTTCAGCAAATGCGAGTTGACACCGAGCAAGCGATTGCCGACATCCAATCCGACATGGCGAACATCACCGAGCCAGCGTTGTTGCGAATCAAGCAAGAACAGTTAGACGCTTTGAAGGAAGAGTTGCAGGTTCTCCAAGACATTGAGGCTGTGCGTCAAGCACAGGCATTGTCAAACGACCTGTCGGAAGCCGAAGAATTGTTCAACGCCGCTCAAGCCTACAAAAATGCCAACGAAGAATTTTTGAAGCAACAAGCCAAAGGAGAAACAATTGGCGGAAAAGTCTTTGGCTTCTTTGAGGATGTCGTGGCTGAATCTGCGATTGAGGGTGCCGGTGGCGCATTCGGTTTGGAATACGAAACGCACGAGGAATTGGTAAGACGCTTGGGTGAGGAAGCGGCGGCTTCGTTTGCGGCCATCCCTGCTGAATATCAAGGTGCGGTGCTTGAAGCGGCGTTGATGGCCGAATCCATGCCCGACTTCTTGGACATTTTAGACCGGGACTTCCGTGAATTCCAACAGGACAACGAAGCAAACGGCTTCGGTTTTGACGGTGCCGGTGCTAAAATTGAAGAAGAATTCATCGGGCCCATTGAAGCGGCAAGAGAAGCCGCCTTTGAGTTTAGCAACGCTCGTGAGGAAATGTTCTTCGGGATGGCAAAGGGCAACATCACTGGCGACATGGTAAAGCAAGTTGTGAACAAAGGTGTGGAAACGCTGGTTGCCAGCACCGAGGTCATTATGACCAACAACTTCAACGGAATGACGACCACACAGGCGGCAAACGAAATCACGAAGCAAGTTGTAGAGCAGTTGAACGGTTTGGGACTCAACATCCCCAACGCATAGATAGAGAAGTGAGAACATGACGAGAACAGGCACAAGTAAATACGGTTTTTGGCTCGCTGGCTACTATGAGGATTGGCTCGGCTCTCGTGTGATTGCCGACGACAACAACCAACCGTCCACCGATGGTGCTTACAACGCCGATGAAACACACCACGGCAACCTGCTTAACGGGGAAGCACCCCTCAACCCTCGCTATCGCTGGTCTGTTCGCGACCGAGCCAACAACAACGAGTTTTCGTCTGCATCTTCCTACTTGCTTTCCAATGACGGCATCGCTCGTTGGGCAACCTTTGACAGCAACCGATTGAGTAAAGGCGCACGATGGGCTGGTCGCTCGCAAATCCAATACCCCAACAGCAACACAAACGCAAACCGTGTGCGGTATGACAAGGCGGGTGTTGCATCCACAGACGACACCTATATGCTTATCACCGGGTCGGCTGATTCGTCCATCCGCTACTACATCCCCGGAGGCGACACCGACCCAACACACGGTCGGGAAAGCAGGTATGAATTTAATAAATTAAATTGGGCCGCGTCTAAAGCAGGTAGAAGTTCCAATTCTGCACACCCGGATTGGAACAACTACGCTCATTTGACAGGTGTTTGGACAGGAGAAAGGTTAAACATGGCCGCGTATGACCCAACTACCGGAAACGCCTTTGCTCACGAAGACCACGCCGAAGTTATTTTCTTGCCGATTGTTTCCCCCTCCAAAAAGCCTTTTTTGGCGATAACCACTTACAGTGAAGATGGAAATGCACATCGTTTAGACAATCAAACACCAAGCGGACAATACCGACCGATAATCGCATCATCGGCTAACCTAAACAGCAAATCCGACGGTGATTATTTCACTATCCGATTAAGCACACAAATGATGATGGGTGATTATGACCAAACCCCACCGAGCAGTTTCGGTGAACCGACGGAAGGAAAGGGATTTTACACACTTAAAATTGGTTTTCCCGTAAATACAACATGGGGGGCGACAGGTAGCGGCGGAGGAACGGCGGCGATTGAGTGGACAATTCAACCGGACACCGGAGAAGGATTGAGCGGGGGTGTTGGGAGATACCACATGTATTTTAGTGGCGGGGATAAAGTCGGAACCTTAAACGATAAAGACGCATGGTTTGACTTGGATTTCAAGTTGGACTACACCAACAACAAATTCAAGGTGTATCACGACGGCACCGAGGTGACCGGAAGCAACACGGCTGGCGGCTCTTATTCATCGGGCTACACCATGAACAACAACTCGCAAACAACAGCGGCCTTCCTTCCCTCGGAGTTGACCGGATGGGAGTTGTTCATGCAAAACAGTGGTATTACCAATACATTTAACAGAATGGTAGTCGTCACAATGATTGACCGTGTGGCTCTTTACCGCCCCCTCACCGATATGCCCGATGGAACCGCTCTCCCTGCACCCGTCAACTCATGGACTTGCACCATGCCTGTCAACGGTGTGAGTCAAGCAAGCATCACGGTGTTTGACGACGACACCGAGCAGAACCTTACGCCGTGGTTCACCAGCGACGACATCACCGATTGGCGGTTGCTCATGTTTAGCGGCAACATTGACCGCCCCCTGTGGTCGGGTATCATTGAAAGTGTTAGCGTAAAACAACTTGCCGACGACCGGACACGACAAATCAACATCTCCGCTCGCGATTCACTGTCGTTGCTTGACCGTCAAATCACCTCTTGGGAAATCGGACAAGTCGGACTCGGTTCAAGCGACCAAGTGCTTTCACGCCAAGCAGAAGTTGACCTACTCTCCGAGTCAATGTTCATGGGTGCGGCACGAATGAAAGAGACACAGACAACGCTTGGCTTTGAATCGGCCACATCCTACACCGAGTTGGCGACACAACGAACGCAACTCAACACGGCTCACCCGATTCAAATGTATAACAACGAGGACTTGGCTGGCCCGAACAGCGTTGAGAACGAATGGATGGGCTACAAAGTTAAGGGCATCAACAAAGAAACCGGTGGTCTTACGCAGGTTATCATGGCTCACGGCTCAACGGGCTACACGACCAGCGACACCCCCGACATCTACGGAACGGCTGACCACAACGCCGAAGGAAAGACCATCACTTCCATTGACAACACGCCCTTTGGTGTTTCGGGAAATCAAGCGTTAGAATACTCTTCATCGGACATCCCCTATGTGCCAAACGCCACCAACGGTTCCGGCATCCTTCAAGGCGACCGAAGCACCTACCCAACGACGGGTGCGGAGTCCGGCTATGTGATTCTCACTTTCAGCGAACAGCCAATCAAGAGCGATGGAACAGCCCTCAAGGTCGGGGACATCATCACCGTTTCGGAGAACGGAAACGGCGGGACTGACCCCGCCGCCGGATTCTACACGACCGTTGCTACGCAATCCCACGGTGGAAAGTTTTATGTTAAAACAGATGTGACAAGCGGTTCACTTCCCGTTATCACCGGTCGCTCGGTGGATTATACCTTTGAGGAAGGATTTGTGAGCGATACCGACGACCCGCAATTGCTTTATCGCGACCAGCACGCCGTTTGGATGCGGGACTTGCCGAAGTCGGCTTGGTTCAAGAAACACTTCGGCGTCTACGGCTTCCAATCCGTGGATGCGGGGACAGCACAAGCGGCGTTCACGGCTGATTCGGATGTCATTCAAGTTTCGTCATCCTTCATTGATTCGTCGGAAACGCACGGAGTCGGGCAAGTTATCAACTCGGACGGGTTCGTTGACACCTTTACTTACAACGGCTACATAAGCCCTGCTGACGACGGCAACCACTACCTCGTGGGGGTCAAGGGCCTATCCATTGACCACGCAAGCGGAGAGGCCGTTTATACGCTTTCTACGGGCATTGACTACAAGCACATTTGGCTTCAATGGGCCGACATGAGAAACAATGGTGACGCCGACGCTGACGGTGGTTATCGCAAAAAGAATTTTGGCCTAATAAAACCCGTCAAGGAAAATTATGATGTCACGATTTCCTTCGCTGACCAATTTAACGACGACGGTTCTTACGACGAATTTACCGACTTGAAAATTGGTGACGATTTGGACATTTGGGAGTTGGACGGGGAGATTGACCCGACGACTAACGCACCTTGGTCAACCCCGCTTGGAGATGGCCCGACAATTCAACTCTCAACCGTCATAGCCGAAGATGCAGGAGGTATTGAATTTGCTTTGGTGACTGCCGATAGCGGCGTTTCCGACTTGGCTGTTGGCGACAAAGTGATTATTTTCAACTCCGACAACTACGATGGAATCCACACCATTTCCTCGCTCACTGTGGGAAGCCCGACTGCCACCAAGACCCTGTTCAAGTGTTCAACCACACCGTTCACTTCCAGCGAGCCCTTGACTGCCACCGGGCCATTCTTGCGTAAAGCAGAAGTCGGGCACCGTGAGTCCGTCCTTCGTGATTGGGAGGACACCGGAGGTTCGTTGCTTGTCTACGATTGCTCAAAATTCTTTAACCTTAACACCTTTATCAACAGTGGAACCTTCGGACAGCGTAGCGGAGGAACCGTGAACATCGGGGACTATGAAACCGAATATCACGGCTTCCCTATCCTCATGGACAGTTATTGGCTTCAAGCCTCAAGCACCGTGAGTAACAACGCTGTGCCGTATGGCTTCCAAGAAAATTTCCGACGGTGGATTGGTTCAACCGCTGAATTGAACCGCACCATCAACCTCGCTGACACGGTGATTGAAACCAAGCCCTCCACCTCGGCTATCGCTGACTTTGCAGACAACGGCTTCGGCAAGATGAAGGCGACCCGTGGTTCCGGTTCGCAGAATCCATCCTTTGAGATTTTTTGGTATGTCTACGACGGCAAGTTGGACACCAGCGTTGTTGAGTCGGCAACCAGCACTGCTTCGGGTTCGGGTATGACCATCACTTGTAGTGGTGCAGACTTCGTGAACGATGGCGTCAAAGCCGGTATGCGGGTGCGGAATGTCACTGCGAAGTGGGTCGCACAGATTTCCAGCGTGACGGCGACGACGATTGTGATTGACGGCACACCGACAGCGGAAAGCGGAAGCACCCGACAGGATGTCGCACTTAGCGACAGCATCAGCATCCCGCAACAACTCTACGGTATCTACACCGAACCGGATGCGGCTACTAACAGAAGCACGACCAACGCCGAAGCCTACCTTGAAGGCATTTTGATGGACGATGTTATCAAGAGCAACGGAAGCACGGCACAAATCGCCCTCAACCAGCAAGGTCAAACAAACGCCGCAGGTGCGTTTGACGAGGTTATTATTGTGGGAAGTGTAAGTCCCCGATACGCACTGCGCTTCTTGATGAAGATTGACGGCCATGTAGTTGCGCCTAACATCGGCACCTATTGGTTGAGCGACAAAGCCCGTTTCCTGTGGTCGCTGAACCTGTCCAAGACTTGGCTCGCTCAATCAGCAATCTCATGTTGGTTTGACCACGGTTCCATTCCCCTAACAATCAATCAAACGACCGACGGCACGGATGCCAACTTTGACTCCTTCGGTGCGCCCTACGACGCCCGTGGTGGCAAGTCCATGTTCTCCATCCTCCGTGAATCCGTGGAAGCCACAGGCTTCGGTTTTGACAACAGCAAGCGGCTACCCATCACCTATCAAATGGGGCGGGATAACAAATTGGAGATTCGTCCGACTTACAATCTCGGTGAAGTGGTGAATCGCGACATCTTGACGGTATCATCACTTGACGCTCAAATGTCGGGCCACATCACGAATGTTCGGGTCTACTACAACAACGGTGCATCCTTCGCAGACCATCCGGCACCTACGCTAAACCAAACCTACCGGTGGAAAATCGTTGAAATCCCCGAAATCACGAGCGAGCAAGAGGCCGAGGCTGTGGCAAAAGAAGAATACTTCAAGGCTAAAACAAAGGCCATCCGAGTCAAAGGCGATGTCATGCGGGATTTGACGCATGACGACAAAATGCTGGACAAAGGGCGATACGGCTACATCGCTGACCCAACACGACACGCCGAAAACGGCGTGAATGCGGACTGGATAGAGCGATTCATTTCGTGGCCTTATTTCCCCGGTTATGCGAACAGAAAAAATTGGGATTGGGCCGCATACAACGGAACGCTGGCTCAAGGAATGTGTAACGGTTTGGACGGGAACCTCGGACGACAAAACGGAAGTGATTCGTTCTATCGTGAACGGTTCGGCAAGGGATATGTCACGCCCGGAGGCAGTCTCAATGACACCGATACCTACGGTGACCACTATTGGTGGTGGGGCGCACACAGCCTAAGCCATGCGGTGCAGGTCGTCCACATCCCAAGCGGTTGCCCGCTAACGAGCGATACCACCACGGACGAACACCTTCGCGTTTGGGTCGCCCTCAAAGACGGACAGACCGGAACCGACATTGATAACGCAGAATTCACCATCGGATTGACGGACTTCGCATTTGACGAAGCGGTTCCGGGCCAATTTCCCAACTTTTTCACGCGCGCTGGTTTTCCGACATTGACCCCTACGCTGGAGGGAACCTCATCGTCCTTCACCACGGTTAATGTCAAGCGCAACGGGTTTTATGAGGTTGACATTCCCTCCACTTATTGGTTATCTCAGCCGTCGGGTGCGAAGATTATTGTTTCGGTAAATGTAGATTATCTCAAGTCCCTTCTGTATCACCGATGCGGCGACCCATCGGCGTCGGGAATCCTCCACAATGCACACGACATCACCAACTTCGGGCCGAGCGCATGGGCGGCAACCAACAGCGAATCCATCTTCCCTCTCGGCGCACGCAAATATGACAACATGACCGGTCTAATGGGTACGAGAAACGCTTGGTACTGTCCACGGGTTCACATCGTTGAGGACATCCGGTGGCGACCAGCGACGACGGTCACCTTCACGGACAGCGGCCTCGGTCTGTCCTCGGAGTCAATGGTTATCACGAACATTGATTGGCGAGTTGATGGCAGGGACATTGAGCAAGTGTCCCTTTCTCTTGAGCGCGACCAAACCAAAGAGAAGGGCGGCTTAGGTGGCTATCTGTTCCCATCCGTCGCCCGTGGTCGGGGACAACAGGCATCCAGCGGTCAAGTTGGCGGTGGCTCGTCCCGTGAGCGGCCACGCCCCCCACGCCCACCCGTCGGGCCGCCAGTTTCGGGTGGCATCGGGACAAACCCCGTAACTCCGGCTCGCCTTGAAGGCGGTAGGTCGCAAAGCGTTCAAGATGCGTTCCTCAAGACCTTCAACAGCAACACGATGGCTTCATCTTCCTACGGCAACACGAAGGGTCGCATGGACTTCTTGGAAATGGGCGTTTCCGAGTCCTCCTTTGGCGTTCTTGGGCAGAAGCGCACCCCACCCCCCATGAACACGCAACGGGCCGTAGACGGCCTCGGAAGCGACATCCAAGCGGCATCCGCCACGGCGTTGTCGTCGTCGGAGGGTATGGTGTTCACGGGAGTCGTCAATCCCGAATCCAGCAACCGCTACACACAGACGCACGCCATGAGCGTGAAGGTGCCCGACGATGTGTCCGACGAAATCCTCACCATCAACGGGATGTATTCGCTCGGTGGCGACGGGACAACGAAGGCCGTCTTGACCGTTGATGTTGAATGCCTTGAAACCGGCTCTACGAATTCACGCACCATCACCTTGAGCGGAAACCAAGAGAAGCGTGCCTTCCCGATTTTCACAACGAGTCTCAACGGTGCATCCACAGCAGGGAATACCATCAGTGTATCAATCAAGCGAACGCCCGGAACAGGCGATGACGACGCCGACTACTCGTCGTTGGTGGTTCACAATGTCGCCGTGAATTTCCAGCGGTTCAGCATCAAGGGATTCGGAACCTCATCGTTGGGCTTCAAGCCTTATTGATGAAGTCCTTGCGAAGAGAAAGCACACGCTTGGCCTGTTTGTGGCTGATGCCGCTTACTTTTACCATTTCTTTTTGCCGAGTCTTTTTCTGCAACAGCACGCTGATTGAGCCGTAGTGTTCCAACAGGGCGACGGATTGTTCCCGTGAGATGCCGCACCCCATTAACGCCTTGACCCTATCATCGGTTTCCTCAACGATAACCTGTTCGGGTTTGTGTGCCTTTGGTGGTTTTACTTTTGCAATAACATTTTGTCGGTGGTTGATGTAGAGCCATTCCACGAAGTCGTCCATCGTCGTGAGTTGAAGGAAGTGCAACTTGGGGAATCGTTGGTGCATCGTCAACTTGAACGAATGGATAACCGCCGCCATCTTGCGTCGTTCTTCCGACAATTCTCGTGCCGTCGGTTTGCGTCCGTGAAACCACGGCTTCAACTCGGTGTTGTAGACCACGAGGAATGGCTTCTCAAACGATTCGCATAAGTCGGTGAGTTGTCCAACGATTGTGCGGGAACGACCGATACCGAGAATGCTACGGTAAAGGTCATTGATTTCCTTCGCCTCAATTCCCCAATCACCAAGCACATAGTCTCCGGTGTTCATTTGCAGGGTGCGGGCGTGGCCTCGTTCGTCCTTATCGGCATCTCCCAACTTGACCAGCAATTTGTGAATCAGTTTGGGGTTCTCACGGTGGTCAATAAGAAGCATGGTGGTTAATTTTACCTCCGTTTTATCAATCTATGGTTCCGTCATAACGCCAGCACTTGCCTTCGCACATCCCACGCAGGTTATACCAGCGGCAGGACGGGGCGTTTGCGTAGCCAATGTTGGTGCGGATGCCCTGTCGGCTTTTGTGTTCATTCCAATTGTCCCAATTAAGACTTTTAAGGTAAGAGAAGATGGTGTCCTCAATCTCCCGTCGTTGTTCTTGGGAAAGTGTAGATGGGTCAGCGAACCACCGCAACTCTTGACTCATGTGTTGGACGAGAGCCACACGGACTTCGTGCGTTGGACTGTTGGCGTTGATGGCCTTCTCAAGACATGGCATGATAGGGACATCACCTGCTGAACCGACTTCTCCCGTGAAAGGTTGCATCTCCACCTTCGGCGGCGGGTTGTTGGTGACCCACATCACGAAGTCAAAGTCGCTATTGTTGGGCTTACCGAAGAACGGACAATACTCGTTCCATTCCTTGACGGGATGCTTGGGGATTTTGAAACCGTCGTCAAGGATGGCCTTCGGGGGAATGACGACCGCCCACCGCTTGCGGGTGCAGTTGTAAGTGTTCGGAATACGAGTTAATTTTGCGGGAAAAGCGAAGCCGTCCAGCGTCGGAAGGCCGTCGCTCATCATTCGTTGGTATCGCTGTAAATGCGTATCAAAATCTCGTCCCACCACAGGTCGGCTGAACAATTGGTGAACATGAAATCCACGACCCGTGGCAACAACTCGGCAATCTCCTCCCAAACGGGTGAGCAATTCACGAACATCGCTCTTGACCTGCTCAATGTCGCCTCGCTCGCCAGCGTCAAAGTCCCACCACGCGCGGTCTATGATGGCTGTTGTTGTATCAACCTTCCACGACTTTGTGCGCTCTACATCACGGAAGGCGTAGAGCGAGGTGTAGAGATTGCTTTTACCGTTAAGTCTCCCGATGTAGGTTCGGAGTTGTTCTCGGCTTTTGCACAGGGAACGCTTGAGCCCCATTTCACGAGGGAATGAAATTAGTCCAGCGTCCATCGGTGTCCACATTCCTTACATTCTGCTACATCAAGTTGGGCTGGTGCGTCACCTTCCTTACCGGTCACTCGCCACATCACTTCAACTTGAACATTCCCACTATCGCACTTCGGGCATCCCTTCATATTGCATCACCGATTCCAAGCAATTCTTCGTTGCATGACAAATGAAACTCGCACCATTGGGTGCAAAAGTAGTCATTCCACTTGATAGGCCATTCTTGAGTCATAATACCGTGAACGGCGTTGCTTAACTTTTTCTCCATCGCATTGATGCTACGCTTGCCGACGACCTCATACACGGCCAAGCCCTGCGAGTCGCCCATGTAGACTTGGGTATTGCGCTTACCCATCAACGACATAAGGAAGTCGGGGTTGTCGGCATCGGGGAAAATCGTCAAGAAATGGGTAGGCTCATCGTAGCCCTTGAGCATCAAAAGTTTGCGGTAAAAGCACAACTCGCCACGAGTCCTT
>Ga0255773_10000225_pt1 | contig 60664 bp, 57 predicted proteins | sample 011ome_17_FD_179971 | JGI IMG/M metagenome (GOLD analysis project Ga0255773, IMG submission 179971) | Coastal salt marsh microbial communities from the Groves Creek Marsh, Skidaway Island, Georgia - 011502XT metaG (version 2) | ecosystem: Environmental > Aquatic > Marine > Intertidal zone >... | reverse complement strand
CCCTATGTTGAGCAACTTTTTTAACTCTTCGTCTAATAAAAATAGCAATTGGAAAGCCAATAAAAAAAGCAAAAATCACAGAAATTGATGAATGCATCATTGATGACAAAAAATTTTCTAACCTTGAAGAGAAAAAGAAGTTTTCATAGGAAAACAAGGTAAAGGCAGGCTCCATCCAAAACATTGTTCGCTCAAAAACGCTCCAAACAACTGTTAAAGCTAGAGGAATAACAAAAAAAACTATCATAAACATGATAGGTATTTTAAATAAAAAATTACTTTTAGGATTCATGAAATAACCAAAAAATTACAACCCTGCAAAAGAGAGTTGTAATTGTTATATAGATTTAAGCAGCTTGTACTTTTGCCCACCAGTCTTGATAAGCTCTAAGCTCTTTAGGATATAAATTCTGCCATGAATTTCCTTTTACAGCCATTCTGTCAGCTTTATTCTTAAGTCTTTCTGCAATATTGGCTTTTGTTTTAGCATCAAAATCACTTGGGTTTGCATCAACATATTCATTAACCCCAGTCATTTGAGGAGTAAAACCTAAATTAGCCAGAGTTCTAGCACCAAACCAAGGAGACAGATATAAATCCATTAATTTATAAAAGTTTTCTTCTTGCCCTCTTTGCTTGCCACCCTTAGTTAACATCCATACATTGTTCCATGTTTGATGACCTTCCTTCATAGTGCCATAGTGAATATCTGCACCCTTCTTAGCTGCTATTACTGCAATCGGCTCCCAACATGATGAAACAAGAACTTCTTCACTTGCTAACAAATCAACTCCATTTCCAAAACCATCCCAAAAAGTTCTAAACTGACCTTTCTTTTTCATATCTATAAGAAATTGGCACACACCTTTAACTTCAGACTTACTCATATCAGAAGGGTTAACTATATCCTGTTTACCAGATTCCTTCAGATAAACAGCGGTTGTGGTTAAAGTAGGGCCAGAGTCATTTTGCATAGCAGCATACCCTTTAAATTGACTATCAAACAACGCATCCCAGGTGTCTATATCTCCACCTACCTTTGATTTATTATAAGCCATAGAATCAGCATTTGATATATAAGGAACACCAACTATTTCACCCTTACGATTTCTAATAGTATTTGCTGCAACATTTCCTTCTTTATAAGCAGGAATTAAATTTTTCCAGTTTTTAATCCTTGAAACATCTAATGGTACAATAGCCTTGTTGTCTGACATGGCATCTTCTTGACCACCACCATTATCAGTAATGGCATCATATAATTTTTGACCATCTCCAACAAAAAACTTTTGAATAGCCTGGTCAGCAGAGCCACTCTTTGCAGAATATACTAAAGGTACACCAGCTTGCTTACCCATTTCATCCCATGTTTTCGTTACCTTAGCCACTCCAATAGTCCAAATTTTAAGTGGATCTGCAGCCATTGCTTCCATAATAAATGATTGACTCATTGATGCAGAAGCTGCAACTAAAGCACTATTTTTAAGAAACTTACGTCTGGTAGTTTTTAACATTGTAACACCTTTCCTATAATTAATAATAAAGCCAAATGCATTATTTAATGAATGTAAATAAAAATAGTTATATAATTTTATGATTAAATCAAGGCGTTAATGAGAAGATTTTTAAAATGATAGATTTATTCATTGAACAAATAATGAAAGAGCCCGACAAAGATACAATCTTAAAAACAAAATTAGAGATTATTGACTGGATTGGTTATGCACTTGCAGGAACAAAAACAAAGCAAGCAACACCTTTCTGTAAATTACAACAGTCTCTTCCTGAAGGTCATTCACTTAATTTATTTGGTAAAAGAAAATTAAATGTATTTGATAGCGCCTTCATCAATGCTTCTGTTGGGAATATTTTAGAGCTTGATGACGTCCATAGAACTTCAATTATTCATCCAGGTGATACAGTTATTCCAGCTGCAATAGCAACATCTTCCTTGGTAGATATAGACATACTTAATTTTTTAAAAGCAATAGTAATAGGATATGAAACGTCTATAAGAATGGGAATATGTATGGGAGAAAATCACTATAAAATTTTTTACTCAAGTGCTACATGTGGAGTTTTTGGAGCAGCTGCAGCCTCTAGCTATATTTTAAATTTTAAAAATAATTCAGAATCTATATATCATAAAATCAATACTTCAATTCAGCTATCTACAATGGCTTCATCTGGCGTATGGCAATGCAGAAAAGGAAATGGAGAAGCAAAACAATACGCCCTTGCAAACGCATCTAAGTCAGGGGTTACATCTGCATTCCTTGCTCAAAATGGTGCCCAAACACCTCTAGATATGATTGAAGGTGAATTAGGTTTTTTAAAAGGGTATAAAGATCATATTGATTACAAAGAATTAATAAAAGTTAATAACAAACTCCTTATCAATGATGTTTCAAACAAACCATGGCCTGCCTGTAGGCACAGCCATCCAGTAATAGGTGTCTCATTAGATCTTAAAAAAGAATTATTAAAAAACAATATACAAATAAGTCAAATATCTGAAATAGTTATAGAGACCTATAAAACTGCTATTGATTTTTGTGATAAAATTAAACCCAAAAATGATATTGAAGGGAAATTTTCTTTACAACATTGTTGTGCGATATCACTTAATTATGGAGACATTTTGGAAGATTATTTCAAAGAAAATATTCTAAATGACATAGAAATTTCAGAAATTAGAGAGAAAGTAATAATAAAAAATAATTCAGAAATGACTGATAATTTTCCAAATAATTACTCAGCATCTTTATTGATCAAACTTAAAGATGGATCTATTCTTAAGAAAACAAACCTTAACGCAAAAGGTGATCCTGAAAACCCAATGACAGAAAAAGAAATATGTGACAAAACTTTTAATTTAATAAATAGTAACTTTAATGGTTTAGAAAATATAGACTTATTAATTAAAAATATTATCAGCAATGAAGGAGACAGCTTGGAAAAGAAGCTTAATTGGTTTGATGATTTACAAAAGTTAATAAATAAAGGGACTAAAAAATGTTAAAAAATGCTATTGATTTTTCTCAATTAAACCTTGAAGAAGGTTGGGAGCTAGCACCAGGAGCTGGGCCAGGCATTGAAATGAAAATGCTATCAGGCAAATTAGATGAGGTTAATAAAATAGGTGTTAGGACACGTTTAATTAGATTTAAACCTGGTTCATTTAATACTGAAGTATTTGTTCATGATTACTGGGAAGAAGTATACATGATATCAGGATCTATTACCTTAGGTAACGACAAGCCAGGGAATCCTAAAATCACGACCCAAAGTCCTGCCTACGCGTGCAGACCTCCTGGAACAAACCATGGACCATTCAGATCTGACGAAGGATGCATGTTTTTGGAGATTCAATACTATTACAATAATTAAAATACATGAAAATTGATTATAAAGACCTTCTAGACAAAAAATTATCGATCAATAGTTATATGTGGCCAAATGAGATAAAACCATATGAATTTATTGAAACTATTGTTAAATCAGGTATTAAAAATGTTGGTTTACATACTGATTTTATTGAAAGTTATGGCGTAAATAAGTTAAGACAAGATCTAAATTTAAATAAAATAAACGTGACTAGCGTTAACTCAGTAGGTTACTTTACTGATCCATTTTACTCAAATCAAAATGAAAAAATATTAAACTACGGAAAAATTTTAAACCCAGATTTAATTTGTGTTATTACCGGGGGTATTCTTGGCGGACCCAATCCAATAAGTCAGGAATTCAAACAAATAAACAATTACCTAGATATAAAAACTATCAGAGAAGAGACTTTAGTTAAATTTAAAACTCTGATGTCTCAAGCAGAAAAGTTCAAATTGCATTTAGGTCTAGAGCCTATAGGGAGTTGGGAAATACTCAAAAAAGGCCATTTCAATTCAATTGCGAGTTGCCAAAAATTAATAAAGAATAGTAATCATAAACTTATTATTGACCTTTATCACAGTTTTGAAGATTTAGATTTGGAAAGATTTTTAAAAAAATCACCTCACCTTGGTTTACTTCAATTTTCAAATATTCGTTTTGATAAAAACTTTAGACCAGTAGGAAGGAAAACAATAAATGATGAAAATAATATGGAAAATATTGATATTGCAAAATACTTAAAAATATTATTCAACAGGAAAGATAATTTAAAAATTGAGCTTGAAATTTTCCAGACAGATTTTACGGAAAACCCACAAAACATTATTTTGAATATAAAAAAAGAATTATTAAATATTTTGTAGATCATTCATTTGTTTAAAAAATTTAAAGGTAAACCCTTTCTGTCCCAATCAACCTCTAACAGGTTCCCTTCATAAGATGCAGTAACATAAGCCTTTTTTAAATTATTTGAACCAAAACATATATTAGTAATGTAAGGATCTTCAAATTTAATAAATTCTAACAGCTCACCAGCAGGACTTATAACCGAAATACCCCCATTTATAAGAGTTGCAACACAAACGTTACCGTTATTTTCCAAAGCTAGCGAGTCAAATCTCTTAATCCCCCCTTCTTTGTTTAATAAACGACCACCATTAATAGATTCAGGAAATGATAATTTCTTAACTTCTCCCTCTCCTATTATTTCATAGCTGTAGAGTTTTCCACCCTCGGTCTCAGCAACATATAAAATATTTTCATCAGGTGATAAACCTATTCCATTTGGTGTCATAAATGGGTGGATTACTTCTTTTATCATTGATCCATCTGCTTTAGCCCAGTAAATGCCACCTCTATCCATAGTCCTATTTCTAGCTTTACCTAAGTCAGTAAACCAAAAATTACCCTCTTTATCAAAAACAATATCATTAGGGCCTTTTAAAGAAATCCCATCACATTCACTGTAAAGTGTATAAAATTCACCAGTTGCTATATTTACCTTCTGAATTTTTCCTCCTATGTACGAAGAACTCTCAAGAATAGGCCTCATTCCTTTTTTATTAGATGAAATCTCCCACTCAAATCCACCATTATTACAGACATAGCAAAACCCATCTGGGCCTATAGCAGCACCATTTGGCCCTCCACCTAGATTAGCTACCACATTTATCTCTCCAGATGGCAAAACTCTACTAAGAGTACCCCTTGCTATTTCGACTAATATTATTGAGCCATCATCCATCCAGATAGGACCTTCAGGAAATTTTAAACCTTTAGCAATTACTTTGTAATCTTTTGTGAGTATGTTCATTAAAATCCCCTAACTCATATTTTTGAATGTCTTATTTGAGGTATTGTCCAAAATAATACAGCACCGCAAAATGTAAATATGCTACATAAAAAGAAACCAAAATTATAACCACCAGTCAAATCAAAAAGAAACCCTGCTAAAAAGGCCCCAGTAGCAGCCCCTATTCCCTGACCTAAGTTTGTTGCACCATATATAGAGGCCAAGCCTTTACCTGCAAAAATTTCAGCCATTAATGTTGTAATAATGGGACCACGCGCACCTGCAGATAGTCCAAAACCAATTATAAATAATATTAAAAAGATAATAGAAGAGTAAAATTGCATTAAAGCTAAACTAAAAATTGCCATAAAGCTCAAAGCATAACTAGCAGTGGCAACAAGATGTCTTGGGTATCGATCAGCAGCTAATCCTGTCAAAACCATACCTATAAAGTTTAAAATTCCTGCAATTCCAAATGAAAAAGCAGCTTCAACTTCAGAAAACCCAACAAAAACTAAATAAGCAACAACATGAAGAGAAATGCCAAAAATACCTATTGCTGTAAAACAAAATATAAAGAAAAAACCCCAAAATGTTTTTGTAAAAATTGCTTCTTTTAAAGAAATTCCACCAATAGCTTTTCCGTTATTAGTTTTTCTTGGATTATCTTTTGATCCACTTGATATTTTTTTCCATGGAAGGAATGTGGCGATAACTAATAAAACCATGAAAACATATGAAATATATCTGTATGAAGCTTGCCATCCAAATTGATCAATAGAAATTTGGGATAATGGAGCCATTATAAGAATACCTAAGCCCTGACCAGCATAGGCTATAGATAAGGCCGTACCTAAATTTTTATCGAACCACCTGGACACTAAACTCTGAGCGGGTATCACACCAACCATTGAAGCACCTAAACCGCCTAAAATACCTAAAAAGGCATAAAATTGCCAAATAGATGACAAACTATCTAACAATCCATAAGCTATAGATAAAAGGCCTAAACCAACCATATAATTAAACCTAGGGCCATATTTATCAAAGGATAAACCAGATAATAATGACCCTATACCTAAAAAGACCATATAAATTGAATAAATTGAAGATACAGAAGCTCTATCCCAGGAAAAATGAGAACTTAGCGGTAATAAAAAAACAGCAAAAGTTTCACCTGAACCTCGACTAATTGAAGTCAGGGTTAAGCAATAGAAGAGAATAAATAAAGAAAATAATGATGCTATAAAATAAAAAAATAAATTTCTCATTTCAAATATTTGACCTATTTAATTTGTTTTCCAGTATCTAAAAAATTGTTACAACTAAACTTTAATTTAAAAAAAAATATATAAATGTATCAAAAGACCAATTCAGAAATCGAAAATAAAATACAAAATATCTTAGAAGGTGAATATGAGATATCAGTTCTTGGCACTAATGGAAAGGACAACTTCCCTTTCCTCTCTAAAACTATTCCCATGTATAAAAATAAACGATTATATATTTTAATAAGCGACCTTAGCGAGCATACAAAAAACATTGTTGAAAATCATAAAGTTAGCATTTATTTTTCACTTAGAGAGTTAAACAAAACCAAATCTAACAATCCAAGGTTAACTATTAACGGAATAATACAAAAGCTTACCTTAAAAAAAGAAAGTCAAGAATTTAGTGATCTTTTAAAATCATATCAAAAAATTGAAAGTGGAAGCAAAATGTGGGGAATGTTTAATGATTTCAACTTCTACAGTATAGAACCACTAAGAGCCATATATATTGAAGGCTTTGGCAAGGCTTATCAAAAAAATTACAGAAAATAAAATTATCTTTATACAAACATTAAAACCATGCCTAAACCAAAGGCTAAAAGCCTAAAAAAGATTAAACTTTTAGTAATCAATGCATAGGATAACATTACTAAACTTATAGCAACCTTTACAAATGCTATAATTGCATACAAAGATTCAGTATCTAGCTTAATTATTTCATCGTTTGCTATCATTGCTAATGGAATGAAGTAAAGTCCAATACCTAAACTCATTGAGGTAATGGAAACTTTAAGCCAGTTTTCAGAAACCATTCCTGAAGCTATAAAAACAGTTCCACAAACAGGTGGAGTTATTGTTGATAATAAAGCAAACCAAAACACAAATAAATGAACTTGAAGAAGCTCTAAACCCATATCTACCAGTGCTGGCCCTGCAACAGACACACAGATCACATAAGCAGCAGTAGTAGGGACTTCCATTCCTAATAATAAACAAGCAAGTCCAGTTAAGATAAGAGCTGGCCAAATACTATTTCCTGAAAGGGATATAATTAATGACGTTAGTTTTACGCCTAAACCAGTCAATGATAACACGCCAATTATAATCGATGCACAAATTATAATTGATCCTATTAATGAAATCTGTTTTCCAGAGGAAATACAAGCTTCATAAAAACGATTTATACCTAATTTAAAATTAAAAAAATCTCCAATATTAAAGAATAGTAGTAAAAAAGCTGACAAAATAGAAATTGAAGCAGCATATTGAGGAGTAAAACCAAGATACATAAGAAGTAGTAATATAAAAAATGGGATTAAAAAAAAGAGAGAGGTAATAAATACTATTCTTATATTTGGTAAATTATGACTTTCTATAGGTTTTAAATTATATATTCTACAGTAAAAATTTATCCCAACCCAAACTGTAAAAAAGAATAATAAAGCTGGCAACAAAGCCGCAATAATTATTTTATCATAAGGCACACCTGTCAATTCAACCATTACAAATGCACCTGCGCCCATCAAAGGTGGCATAATTTGTCCTCCCGAAGATGCTACCGCCTCTACTGCAGCAGCCAACCTTTTAGGATAATTTAACTTAATCATTGCTGGTAAAGTTACCATTCCAGTAGATGCAACATTAGCAGATGCTGAACCTGAAATTGATCCAAATAATGCTGAAGAAATTACAGAAACCTTAGCAGCTCCTCCTCTCAGTTTTCCTGCAAACGCAGTTGCAATATTCATAAAACCTGAGCCCGCTTCTCCAGAATTCAAAAAAGAACCAAATATAACAAAAATGGATACAATCGAGACCGAAACTCCTGTTAAAGGTCCCCATAGACCGCCTTCAGCAATAGTAAGTGTTCCAAAAAAACTATTGATGGGTAAGCCAGGATGCCCAAACTCACCCGGCACATAATTTCCAAAAACTCCATATAAAATTGCTAAAAAGCTTACAGTAGGTAATGGCCAACCCACTGACCTTCTTGCAGCTTCTAATACTATGAAGATTAATATTAAAGAAATTACAAGTTGAAATTTATTTTCTATAAAACCGTATTGATCCATTAACTCATTTGAAAAAATAGCAATGTATAAACACGAGAATATTCCAACTAAAACTATCGTAATATTTATGATGAGGTGTAGATTTGTATTTTGATTATATAAGAAAATCCAGGGTAAAATCAAAGCTAGATGTAAAGGTCTCGAAATTAGATTGGGAACTAATCCAGAAAATATAAGAAAAATGTGGAATGCAATGGATATAAAGCCAAAAACAATCCACATTTTATAGTAAGATTTCATAAATTATTTATGATGATCAGCTAATTTAACACCTATCTCTTCATAATATTTTATAGCACCAGAGTGAATTTTTGTTGACACATTAGATAACATATCGGTAGTCACACCATTCCACCATTTTGCAGCTTCACCCAACTTACCTTTATTGCCCCAGAAAGCTTTAGTTAAATTATAAGCAACCTCTTCACTCATGTTTGTTGTTCCATAAGCAACAACTGGCAAAGATGTGGTTGAAATATCACTATTTTGACCAGCATATGTACCAGCAGGTATTATTAACTTAGTCCTTTTAGATGATTTTATTTGCTCTTCACTCAAGGAAATAACATTTACACCTGTAGATGCAGCCGCTTCAATTACGTTTGGAGCTGGATATGACCCAGCTGTAACAAAACCATCAATTTGGCCATTTTTTAATGCAGGAACAGCATTAGAAAGTTCTACTTGGGCCAATTTAACTTTTCCTTCTAAACCAAATAATTTAATATACTTAGCTCCTTCCTTAGCACCAAAAGAGCCCTTTCCTAACAGAATAGTCTTACCTGACATATCAGAAAAAGCATTCACACCAGATTTCTTTGACATTACAAAGTGCATTGTTAATGAAGGGATAGGAAATAAAGCCCTTATATTCTTATAGTTTGGGTTACCTTTTCCTTTAAACATGGCTTTTTCTTCTATAGCCAATTTTACTAAAACTGGAGGAGTAGTAAATACATAGTTGCCTGTTCTTGCTGCAACCTCTCTAACGTTTTGGACAGAGCCTTGACTTTCTTCGATTGTAAGTATCATGCCTCCATTTGTAGATTTTTTGATTGTATCAGCAATCTGAACACCCATCTGATAATAAGAAGAAGTTGACTTAGCTGACTTGTAAGTAATTCTAGTTTCTGCAAAAGATTGACTAATACCAAACAGAGATAAAAGTGATATAGTCAATATATTTTTGATTTTCATCCAAAGCCTCCTAAAGATTGAATTTATAAAATTATTATAATAAGTTTATTACAAAACTTACATCTAGATTAAAGATTAATAACTTGGACAATTTTTTTAAAAATTTCAACTCATCATTAATAATGATTGAAGAAAAAATTAACTTTTTATTTACTTTGGTCGAAATTATTTTGGGGTTAATAGCCCTATTGCTAATAATCTGGGTTTATGGTTTTGTTAGACGAAATCTAGGATTAGATAGACAAACAAAAGAATTAAAAAAGATAAGAGAAATAATTGAAGAAAAATTTAAAAATTAATTAAAAAGGAAATCTAGAATTAGAACTATTTTGCCTGTAAATTTTAAATTGTTTATCTTTAGCAATTGGCAAGCAAGTAAATTGAGGCGCTGTCAAGCCAACCTCTCTCATTTCACTAGCGGCGTTTTGAGACTCAGAAAAACATTTGGCTGCTGTTTTGTAACGCAAGCCACTATCAATAACATCTCCACCCAAAACCCAAATTAATAAAAATTCCATAATAATTCCAAGAAAATGGTTAGGACAATTAATGTCCTAACCCAAATAAAACTAAGCTGATTTAAGAGTAATCTGTCTAGGCTTTCTTTCTTCTGGAATCTCCCTTAACAAAGAAATTGTAAGCAACCCATTAGAGAGCTTAGCATCCTTGACATCAACATACTGTTCTAATCTAAATTTTTGTTCAAATGATCTCTTAGCTATACCTTTATAAAGATATTGGAGTTTGTCATTTTGAACTTCAGTTCCACCATTTCCTTTGATAGTTAAAACTCCATCATGAACATCAATAGAAATATCATCCTTATTAAAGCCAGATAAAGCTAAGGTTATCTCATATTCATCTTCAGAAATTCTGAGTATGTCATGAGCTGGAAATGAGTTTTGTTTTTGGGTTGAAATCGTCTCTAGTTCATTAAATAAATTGTCAAAACCTACAAAAGAACGTAAAGCTAAAGTTGGTAATATAGTCATTTTAATCTCCTTTTAAAGCGAGTTTATTAAACATCCCATTATGGCGATGTTATTTTGTTAAATGTAACCCATTATGGCGTTACAATATGTATTTGGTATTGATTTAAAAAAAATCAAGAACTAATATAAAAAAAAATCGAGGAGACAATTTTGAGTAATAACAGGGTTTTAGACACAGTTATAGTTGGAGCAGGTTTTGCTGGAATGTATTCTCTTCATAAACAATTATCTGATGGCTTTAATGCAGAAATATTTGAAAAAGCAGATGATGTAGGTGGTACTTGGTATTGGAATAAATACCCGGGTGCAAGATGTGACATTGAAAGTATGGATTATTCGTATTCTTTTTCAGAAGAATTACAACAAGAATGGAATTGGAAAGAAAAATATGGAACTCAACCTGAATTATTAAAGTATGCTCGTTTTGTTTCTAAGAAATTTAACTTAAGAGAAAAAATTAACTTTAAAACAACAATTATTAAAGCAAGCTTTATTAACAAAAAATGGAAAATTGAAACTGATAATAATATAATAATTGAATGTAAATATCTAGTTTTAGCTACTGGTAATCTATCCACACCAAATACTCCAAAAATTAAAGGGATATCTAATTTCAAAGGAAAAATTTATCATACTGGTGCTTGGCCAAAAGAAATGCCTGTTTTCAAGGATAGAAAAGTTGGTATTATTGGAACAGGTTCATCTGGGGTACAGTCAATTCCAATAATTTCAGAAACTGCTGAGAAATTATTTGTCTTTCAAAGAACTGCAAACTTTAGTTTACCAGCAAGACATCAAAAACTACCAGAAGACAAAAGGGAAAATTACAAAAAAGATTACAAAAAATATCGTGATCTAGCTAAAAATTCATCTTTTGGTATTGCAAAATACCAACCCCCTACAAAATCTGCATTTGATGTAAGTGATGATGAAAGAAATGATATTTATGAAAGAGCTTGGCGTGAAGGTGGTCAAGCAATGTTATTTGCATTCACTGATTTATTAACAAACGAAGAAGCTAACAAAACTGCTGCTGATTTTGTAAGAAATAAAATTAAGAAAATAGTAAGGGACAAAGAAACAGCAGAAAAATTGTGTCCCAATGATCATCCTATTGGGACAAAAAGATTATGTTTAGATAGTAATTATTTCGAAACTTATAATAAAGAAAATGTATCTCTTATAGACATTTCAAATCATCCAATTCAAAAAATAACTGACAATGGCTTAATTACTAATAATATTGAATATTCATTTGACGACCTTGTTTTTGCTACAGGCTTTGATGCCATGACAGGTGCTGTTAATGCAATAGAAATTTTAAATGAAAAAAATATTAGTCTAAAGTCTATTTGGTCCAATGGTCCAAAGACATATTTAGGAATTATGGTATCTGAGTTTCCAAATTTATTTATGATTACGGGTCCGCAGAGCCCAGGTGTAAAAAGCCAAATGATTTTATCCATCGAGCAACATGTAGATTTTATTCATAACCTAATAATACATAAAAGAAATAATAAATATTATCAGGTTAATGCTAATAAAAATAAACAAGAAGAATGGGTCAATCATAATAACGAAGTAGCTAATGCTACTTTATATCCTTTGGCACACTCTTGGTATAACGGTGACAATATTGCTGGAAAAACTAGAAACTTTATGCCTTATGTTGGAGGTGTTGCAAATTACAAAAATATTTGTGATGAAAAAATAAAAAATAATTATGAAGGCTTTGAATTTTCATAACTTAGTTTGATTGGATATTTAAATGGAAATTTCAAGAATTGAAATAAATACGTATAAAGTTCCCTTATCTGAACCAGTAGAGGCCTTTGCAGCTGGTGTAATGAGGGCTTTTGATTTAGTTGTTTGTGAAATTTTTAATGATAATAATGATAGAGGTATAGGATATATAACTGTTCATGAAAATCAGGGATTGGCTATAGCTTCTATAATAAAAAACAGCTTTGTTCCTCTTTTAATTAAAAAAGATCCACGCTTAATAGAATTACATTGGAAAAATATGTGGAAAGCAACACATTATGCTGGAAGAGGAGCACCAGTAAGTTTTGCAATTGCAGCAGTTGATGTTGCTTTATGGGACCTAAAAGGTAACCTACTTAAAGAACCTCTCTGGAGGATATTAGGTGGTCATGATAAAAATGTCTTAGCTTATGCTGGTAATATTGATCTAAATTTTACAATTGATAAATTATTAGATGGAGCCTCAAAATCACTTAATGATGGTTTTAGATCTATTAAAATGAGACTTGGCAAAGAGTTTTTATCAGAGGACCTAAAAAGACTAGATGCTATGAAAAATCACTTACCTGATAATGTTAGGTTAATGGCTGATGCTAATGAAGCGTGGAGAATAGATCAAGCTGTTCATGCATTCAAAGAAATTGAAAAATTTAATTTAGTTTGGCTAGAAGAACCAATCAAGCCTGATGATTTTAATGGTTATGCTTTTTTAAGGTCTTTAGGCAAAATCCCTATAGCTGCTGGTGAAAATCTTCACACTCTAGCAGAAGTTAATAGCCTTATTAACGTCAATGGTGTTGATTTTCTAGAGCCTGACCTTACCACTTGTGGTGGAATTACACCCTTTATGAAAATTGCAAAATTAGCTGAAATTAATAACTTACCCATTTGTTCACATGGGGTTCATGAACTACACGTTCATTTATTAGCTTCATGCCCTAATGCATCTTATCTAGAGTTTCACGCTTGGAGAATTGATGAATTTATTGAAAATCCACTAAAAGTTGATAACGGTTATACAATCGCTCCTGAATTGCCTGGTCATGGAATTAACTTTGATTTTGACAAATTAAATCAGTTTTTAATAGATTAATATCTGAACCTTATCATTAAATTTATGAAAGTATTAATGTGAACGATCAAGAAAAAATTAGAGATATTGGTTCTTCAATGCTTGCAGAAGCCGCAAAAACAGCAGAACAAGAGTTTGGTTCATTCTATTTGTCAAGATTTTTAGGTTTCAAAATCACATATAAAAATGATAACTGTTTTGTGAATTTCAGATCTAAATTACCTATGTTTAACCCACAAGGAACCCTTCATGGAGGTATAATTGCTACTGCTATGGATGTATCAATGGGACACTTACTTCATTACACAACTGGATCTGGAGCAACATTGGAAATGAATGTCAAATATCTCTTACCGATAAAAGAAGAAGATGTGGTTTGTAAAGGAAGTTATCTGAAACAAGGAAAAACTATAGAGTTCCTTCAATCTCATATGTATAGATCAGATGGAAAATTAGCAGCTTACGCCAGTGCAACTTGGATACCTTTAAATAAAAACAGCTAAGATTTTAAATTTCTCATATTACAATACTCTACAGCCGTCATGTTAAAGTACTCTATATTTTCGTAGTCCAATTTTATAGGCTCAGGGTCAACAATATCAACATCTAAGCCTCGACTAATTGCAATCCTTAGTGCAATTGATGTAATGTTTACGCTAAACGAGGTGCCCATAAAAATTATTTTGCTAGCATTTTTCATCCAGTTTTCGGCTTCTGTAATACGATATAAGTCAGTATACATTTCATCAAATAATAAAACATAAGGCTTTAAGGATTTTCCTCGTTTTGGGACTGGAATATTATTTATTAACTGGATATTAAATTTTTTTAATAATTTATTTTTGAGAATAATATTGTCTAAGCTATCTTCAATATTAATTTCATTCCATTCTGCGTCAAATGGAACTTGATATTTCATTTCATCATCGTAATAAACTACTTTATCAAGTCTACCATGTATAGATATATAGTCTTTGTTTCCAGCTTTACCATCTAGACCATCAATGTTTTGAGTTATTAGCATTTTATCAGACAACCAATAATGTGCTGGATTAGGTTTTACTGATCTGTATGAAGCAAATCTTTTAAAATACCATAACAGGAAATCGCCAGGATTATTTTCATACATTGACCTTGTCGCCATCTCCTGTGGAGTATAGTTTTTACTTCCAATAGTCCAAAACCCATCATTGCCTCTAAATGTAGGAATTCCACTACTTGCACTTACTCCAGCACCGGTAATATATAATTCATTACTCAACATCAACTCTCTAAAAAAGAAAAAAATAATTAATGTTACGCTAATCAAAAAAAATTATTACATCAACATTATAAATAAAGGAAAAAATTAACTAGGATTCTATAAATAAAATTAATGAAATAAAAAGAATGTTTTAATAAACATGTAAGAGAAAGAATTTTATAAATTCTACAAATAATCAAATTAAGATAAAAATTATTATATAATTTTAGTCGCTTAACTCTTTGTGTTGAAATTAATAAATTAAAAGTTATTTTAATTAAAAATTACAAATTATAATAATTAAATGTAAAAGAGTGTTTATTTAATAGAAGGGATAAAATTTTGTCGGTAATAATTTCTGTCGAAAATTTAGTTAAAGTTTACGGCAATGAATTTCCAGCAGTAAAAAATTTAAACCTTAATATTAATAAAGGTGAAATCATTGCTCTTTTGGGACCTAACGGGGCAGGTAAAACCACTCTTATCTCAACCATATGCGGACTAGCTTCAATCACTTCAGGGACAATAAAAGTTAATAATTTAGACGTTATAAAAGACTATAGAAAAACAAGAGAAATCATTGGCTTGGTACCCCAAGAATTAGCCTTAGAACCTTTTGAAAAAGTTATGAATGCTGTTAGGTTTTCAAGAAGGTTGTTTGGCAAAAAAGATGATAATGTCTATTTAGATAAGCTTCTAACCAAATTACAACTTTTTGAAAAGAAAAATAATATTATTAAATCACTCTCTGGTGGTATGAAACGTAGAGTAATGATAGCTAAAGCCTTGAGCCATAATCCACAAATATTGTTTTTGGATGAGCCTACTGCGGGCGTAGATGTAGAACTCAGAAAGGATATGTGGAATATTATTAAAGAGCTCAAAGCCGAAGGTGTGACAATCATTTTGACAACTCACTACATTGAAGAAGCCGAAATGATTGCGGATAGGATAGGTATTATAAACAAAGGTGAATTATTACTAGTAGAAGAAAAAAATAAACTAATTAAGCGAATGAGCGTTAAAACACTAAAAATCAAACTTAAAAAAACACTCACACAGATACCTAAAAAACTAAATAAATATAACTTGAAATTAATAGATGAAGGTAACTCTTTCCATTATTTTTATAATACAAGCAAAGAAAAGACTGGTATCACCTCCCTTCTTTATGACATGAATGAAATTGGTATAAATTTGTTTGATATACAAACTGAAGAAACATCATTAGAAGAAATTTTTGTTAAAATTATTAAGGATTAATATATGAACCTTAGAGGAATAAGAGCTATCTATATTTATGAAATGAATAGATCTTTTAGAACTTTAATCCAAAGTCTTGTTTCACCTGTGCTATCTACCATACTTTATTTTATTGTTTTTGGAGCTGCCATTGGCTCTAGAATGGAAAATATTAGTAATGTCTCATATGGAGAGTTCATTGTACCAGGGCTAATAATGCTAACTGTACAAATGCAAAGTGTAAACAATGCATCTTTTGGAATTTATTTTCCTAAATTCATTGGAACCACTTACGAACTTCTATCTGCTCCATTATCTTTTGTAGAAATAGTAATTGGTTATGTAGGAGCCGCAACAACGAAGGCATTTTCTATTGGGTTAATTATATTAGCCACCTCTTATTTATTTGTTAATATAGAAATAATGCATCCTTTTTTTATGATTTTCTTCTTATTATTAACTTGTATAACATTTAGTTTGCTTGGGTTTATTATTGGTATAGTTTCAGATAATTTTGAACAACTAAATATAGTTCCAATGCTGATTATTACTCCTCTTGTTTTTTTAGGTGGTAGTTTTTATACTATCGATATGTTGCCAGTATTTTGGCAAAACTTTGCATTATTGAACCCAATTGTATATCTTATTTCTGGTTTTAGATGGGCTTTTTTTGGTATTGGAGACGTACCCATAATAACAAGTGTAATTTTTATATTATTATTTACCTCTTCTTGTGTTGGGGTAATTTGGTATATTTTCAAAACTGGTTATAGAATTAAAAATTAAGTATTTTGGACTATCAAATTTTAAAATAAGTAGGAGAATTTTGTAATGAAATTATATAATTTTACACCTGCAGCTAATGCCCTCCGCGTAGAAATGTTCTTAAACGAAAAAAGCATTAACCTTGAAACAATACAAGTCAATGTGCGAGAGGATGAATTATTCAAAGAACCTTATAAATCGATGAATCCTTTTAATTGTGTACCTTTTTTAGAATTAGAAGATGGCACTATTATTACTGAGACAATTTCGATCTGTCGTTATATAGAAGAAAAACATCCAGATCCTGTTTTATTTGGAAGTAATGCTAAAGAAAGAGCTTTAATAGATATGTGGAACAGAAGAATCGAACTTGATGGATTTTTACCCCTTTTGCATTCAGTTAGGAACAAAACTTCCTTTTTTAAAGGTAAGGTCATTCCTGGAACAAGAAATGAAATCTGCCAATCACCTGAAATAGTTACTCGAGGTATTGAAATGTTTAAGGTTTTGTTAGACAGAATTGATCCTCATTTGTCTAAAAATAAATTTATATCAGGTGATAGTTTATCTATAGCAGACATAACTGGCCATTTTATGTTTAATTTATCAAAAATACTTAAAATAGATCTTGTTGAAGAATATGAAAATGCTTCAAGATGGAAATTAGAACTTGAAAATAGACCATCAAATCCAATAAATAATCTAATTTAACTGATAAGATTAGTAGAGATTAATTATACCTTGAATAAACAAGAAAAAAAATTAGCTATAGTTACAGGAGCTGCCAGAGGAATTGGATTAGCTACAGCTTTTTTATTCAATGAGAATGGGTATAAGGTCGCAGTCGTAGATAATGATAAGAAAGAAATTGATAATTTATCTTTAGAAAATAATGACATAAAAAAATTTTGCTATGATATTTCCAATAATGATCATTTAGAAGAAATGTATAAGAATATATTAAATTGGCATAGTCGAATAGATGTATTGGTAAATAATGCAGGTGTAGCCGATTTTGGTAATATTGAAGAAACCAACTTCAAAAGGTGGAATGAAGTTATGAAAACTAATTTAAATGGTGTTTTTTTGTGTTCACAAAAAGCTATCGCACATTTAAAAAAAACAAAAGGAAACATAATTAATATTGCGTCTATTTCTGGTTTGCGTGCCTCAACACTGAGAGTAGCCTATGGCACATCTAAAGCTGCTGTAATTCAATTAACCAAGCAACAAGCCGCTGAATTAGGTGAATATGGTATAAGAGTTAATTGTATCGCACCAGGTCCAGTGAAAACAAAACTAGCAATGGCAGTACACACTGAAGATATAATAGAAGCATACCATGATGCAATTCCACTCAACAGGTACGGTACAGAACAAGAAATCGCTAATGGTATTTATTTTTTAGCTTCCGAAAAGGCATCTTATATAACAGGTCAAATATTGGCTGTTGATGGAGGATTTGAAGCAACAGGAGTTGGGCTTCCATCTCTGAGAAAATAATGAATAATGAAAAAAATTAATTCTCTAGTAACTAGCATAATTCTAATATTATCCCTATCAAGCAAATCTCATAGCTTTACTAACAATGATGAATTTATAAATTTTAAAAAAAGTAATGAGATTTTTTGCAAAAAATTAAATTCACCTATTTTAGGTAATATAGAAAAAAATTGGAAATTAGAGAAAAAAAACAAATATTTGCAATTATTTATAAATCAAATGGATGGCCAAATATTACAAATAAGATCTTTGATTAGATCAAATCAAATCACAAAAAATATATTTACCTATTTTAAAAAACCAAAAATTCCGTTTGCAGAAATTAGATCTGATAAAAATTGTAATATACAAAGTATAAGGAAGATTATTTATAATAATAAACTAATACCTCAAGAGATACACTCTATAAACACTTCAAAATACAAGATAAAAAGTATCAAATATTTAAACCCAAAATTACCTATGTTTGATACTGATAGTAACAAAAATATAATAGCTTTGATTGATACCGGTATTAATTATAATTTAAAAATATTACAACCAAATATTGCTATTAAAGATAAGAAAATTATAGGTTTTGATTTTTGGGATAATGATGACAAACCTTTTGATAGTGACCCAAGACAAAGTCCCTTTTATCCAAGACATCATGGTACTACAGTATTTAGTATTTTAGCTAAAGATGCACCGAATTCTTTTATTGCTCCATATAGGTTTCCAGCTTTAAATATGTGCAAATTTAAAGAATTAGTTGAGCACATAGCTAAAAATTCAATTAGACTAGTTAATTTATCAATGGGATCCTCTAAATTAGAGGATTGGAAGTGTTTTGAAAAAATAGCAAAAGAAAAGATGAATATTATTTTTGTAGTCTCTGCAGGCAATAATGGATTTAATATTGATCAAAACCCTATTTATCCAGCTTCACTAGATTTAAAAAATATCCTAACAGTTACTTCTTCTGACCAAAGTGGACGTTTAGGACGTGGTTCAAATTATGGAAAAAAATCAGTTGATTTCTTAGTTCCTGCTGAACGCTTAGAAGTAATTGATCATAGAGGTGTTAAAACTTTTACTGGAGGTACAAGTTATGCTGCGCCAAGATTATCAGCATTAATTTCAAGGTATATTGCCAATAACCCCAATTGCACAAATGACGAAATATATGATTTTCTTAAAAAAAGGGCTATTCAAAAAGGTAAAAAACTAACTAAATTTGGTTGGATACCAGATCCCGAAGATAATTATTTAATTAATTAGCTTTAAAAGCATTATTAATAAATTTTTGCGCTAGAGGTAAAGCTTCTTTATTATACATTTTCATTAGCTTTAATACTTTATTAGACATTTCCTTATCCTTTAAAATTCCAGCAACTTGAACACCTAATCTTAATACTTGAGGATTTTGAGGGGTTAGGTCCATAAGTTTTAAAATCACTGGCTTCTCTTTTTTTAAATCTCTACTAATGTGATAGGTAATAGCTAAAGAAAGAAGAGCATTAGGACTATTGGGATCTAGTTGAATACTTCTTTCAAGAAATTTTTTAGCTCTTTTGAGATCACCTAACCTTCCAAATGTTTGACCTGCTTGATCAATTAATTGTTTGTTATTAGAATTCCAACAATAATTATCTACGTTATTAACAATATTAACATCTAAATTCTTTTGGACATTAAAGGCAACTTCAAGGTTATCTGCACATTTTTTTATATAATTACCTAATTTAAAAAAGATGTTTTTATGTTTTAAATCAGTATTTTCAATAATCTTATTTATTAAAGAAACTGGTATAACCTCATTAATATTACCATCACCTGAGGCAAGGATACCAATTAATTGACCATTTTCATCTACTACAGAACCACCACTATTTCCTGGTAGACTTTTAGCGTTAGTATGTATACGGGCTTGAGGAAATTTTTCAAAATCTGAAAATGAAATGATTTGTCCAGCTCTATAAATACGATTGGCATTTCTACCCTGATCATAAGCAATTACTCTTATTTTTCCTGTAATTTGTTTTGATTTAGGTAATTTATTAAGCTTTTGAGGTGTTTGTTCTAATGATAACAGAGCTAAATCTGTAGGAAAATTATGAGGTAAAGGAAAAGCTTTTCTGATTTCACCATTATTAAACTTAATTATAAACTGCAGATGATCTTCAACTACATGCCTGTTAGTTACTATAAAGTTGTCATCAATTATGGTGCCACTAGCTATCATCATGGGAGTTTTAATACCAACAACTTTATCTAATGTATTACAAATATTTTGCTTAAAATTACATTTTTGTGTTTTAGAGAAAGCTCCACTGGTTATAATTAAATTAGCAATTACAATATAATAAATGATAAAAATAAAGTTACGCATTAATATTATTTTTCTTTTTAATTAAATATTTATGGTAACCTTCAAAAACTAGTATGTTATCTTGATTATTAACTAGCGCCTTCATTTCTAAAATTCCAGTAGTGTTTTGAGAAGTAAGTCTTGAAACGATTAATTCAGGATACAGAGTGTCTTCTCTATATACGGGCTTTAGCATTTTGCCAGACACCTCAATTAATCCTATAAGACTATCCCTAACTTCTGATGGAAAAGTACCAGCACCTGCAGCTGTCTGAATAAACACTTGTAATCCGTGAGCTAACATCTCTGGATGACCTCTTTTTTTACAATACTCAAGATCATAGTGGATTGGATCATTATCCCCCGAAGCTCCTTGAAACATCGAAAATATACCACTCGTTTGAGTTCTAGAAGGTATTAAATATTTATCGCCAATAGAAAAATCTTCAAAATATTTACTCTTATTTATGGTTTGACTTCTAATCATATTCAATAAGATATGCTTCTATAATTTAAATAGCAAGAAATCACATAAAGCTTTATTTATAATTAAATTTATGATCGAATTATGTATGGATCGGTTAAAAAATAAAGTTGCCCTTATTACAGGTGGCTCAAGAGGTTTAGGAGCATCAATAGCTAAACATTTTTTTAATGAAGGTGCTAAAATCATACTATGTGATATTGACATTAAAAAAGCTAACGAAATAGCTAATGAATTAAATGGCAAAGCTTACTTTATGGATGTGTCTGACTCAAAAAATGTTGAAGATATTTTTTCAAATATTAAATCTGAGTTTAATCAACTGGATATACTAGTTAATAATGCGGGGATTAATGGCTTTGAAAACAGGCAAGATTTACTTGATGATAGGATGAAAGTAAACAACCTCCAAAATAAGGAGTTTTCTGAAACCGGTAAAATTAACAGTCACTTTAATGTGACAGTTAGTATGACTGATGATGACTGGCATAAAATGATTGCTGTTCATTTAAACGGGACATTTTTCTGCACACGAGAAGCCTTAAAAATAATGAACAACCAAGAAAGTGGCTCAATAATTAACATGGGTTCTGTATTAGGCACTACGGGTGGCCCCTCTTCTCCACATTATTCAGCTGCAAAAGCAGGTATATTAGGATTTACAAGAGCTACTGCAAGAGAACTTGCTTCAAGAAATATCCGTGTAAATGCCATTGCACCAGGTTATATTGATACTGACATGACAAGTAGCCTTGGAGATGTAAAAAAAATTGTTAAGTCTGCAACGCCAATGAAAAGATTTGGAGTAGTAGAAGACATTGCTTGGGCTGCCGTTTATTTAGCTTCTCAAGAGTCTAAATTTGTAACAGGACAAACGATATCTCCTAACGGGGGTTTTGTAATGAGTCAATAGGCCTAATAAATTAGAGTTTTATCAGTTGACAAAACAAGATCTAGTAGAGTTTTAGGCAAGACTTTCTTAATTTTTTTTCCTTCCAAGTCTAGGTTAGTTATTCCTCTATTTTCACATGACATAGAGGAAACGTATATTGGAACTCGTTTTTTTTTAAGGACGTCCATATGTTCTTTTAGTTTGCCCGTCCCTAACCCAACCAGATTTTCAATTATAGTGTCTCTAACCAATTGAACACCGTCACCAGACAAAAAAATTTCTACTTTATGCCCTTCTTCAGCGGCAGTCCGTGCCAGAAGAAAACCTAACATAGATTTCGAAATATTGTTTGGTCCTGAAGTTATATGAAATAAAATACTATACAAAAAAACCACATATATTAATTATAGATGGTTTTAATAAATATCATTTTGAAATTAGATTAAATTAATAAATCTAAATCATTTCATTCAAAGCTCTTTTTGCCATTTCTTTGATCAAATTTGCTCTGTATGAACCACTAGCATGTATATCATTATTCAAACCATCAGGAGATATTTCAACGTTATCAATTGATCCTACATTAAAACTTGAATTCAGAGCGTTTTCAATTTCACTACATCTAAAAACACCATTCTCACCAGCTCCAGTTACAGCAACAGCTACTCCAGTGGCTTTTTTTGCTATAAAAACACCTACCATAGCATATCTGGATGCTGGATTAGGGAACTTAATATATGAAGCTTTTTCTGGAATAGGAAATTTTACTTCAGTAATTATTTCATTTTCATTTAAAGCTGTTTCAAACATTCCAACAAAAAAATCTTCCGCACCTATAGTCCTCTCATTAGTAATAATAGTTGCATCTAATGCCAGAACTGCAGATGGATAACAAGCTGCGGGATCATTGTTTGCTAAAGAGCCTCCAATTGTACCACAGCTTCTAACCATATGATCTCCAATACCCCCCGCAAGTTTAGCTAAAGCAGGTAAAGAACTTAATACTTCACTTGATGAAGCAACATCGCAGTGACGTGTCATAGAGCCGATTACAACCTCCGAACTTGATACGGATACATTACTCAAATTGGCCCCCTTAAGATCAACCAACATGTCAGCAGAAGACAATCTGGCCTTCAATGTTGGTATCAAAGTCATACCGCCTGCTAAATATTTAGCTTCTGAAGATTTCTTAATCTCAGCAACTGCATCATTTACACTTGATGGCATTGAATATTGTAATTCATACATAATTACCTCCCTTAACTTTTGTCTTTTGCATTATTGATAGCATTCCAAACTTTTTCAGAAGTAGCTGGCATTGATATGTCGTTAACTCCAAGCTCTGATAAAGCATCAACAACCGCGTTAATAACGGCAGGTGGAGAGCCTATCGCTCCAACTTCTCCACAACCCTTAACGCCAAGAGAATTATGAGTACAAAGTGTAACTTCATTACCTACTTTGAAATCAACAAAATTATCTGCTCGTGGCATTGTATAGTCCATGTAAGAACCCGAAAGAAGTTGACCATTGTTGTCATAAGCTGCATTTTCTAGAAGAGCCTGACCTATACCTTGAGCCAAACCTCCGTGAATTTGACCTTCAACAATCATAGGGTTAATAACCATACCTACATCATCAACAGCTGTCATCCCTTCAACTTTAACTTCACCAGTATTTGGATTAATTTCTACTTCACAGATGTGACAACCTCCTGGGTAAGTAAAATTTAGAGGATCATAGAATGCTTTTTCATCTAAACCTGGCTCTAATTCTTCGTGAGGGTAGTTATGAGGCACATAAGCCGCCAATGATATATCTGCTAAAGACATAGATTTGTCAGTTCCAGCAATCTCAAAATTTCCATTATTTAATTCAATATCATCCGCAGAAGCTTCCATTATATGAGCTGCAATCTTTTTAGCTTTAGCTATCACTTTATCCATAGCTTTTACAATTGCTTCACCACCAACTGCCAAAGATCGAGATCCATAGGTACCCATTCCAAATGGTATATTGTTGGTGTCTCCATGACTTATTTCAACTAAATCTGTAGATATTCCTAGTTTTTCACTTACAAGTTGAGCAAATGTAGTTTCATGTCCTTGACCATGACTGTGTGAACCAGTAAATACAGTTACTGAACCAGTTGGGTGAACCCTAACTTCAGCACACTCAAACAACCCTGCTCTAGCACCAAGAGAACCGACCACTGCTGATGGGGCAATTCCACAAGCTTCAAGGTAAGTTGAAAATCCTATACCTCTTAACATTCCCCTTTTAGCAGACTCAGCTTTTCTAGAGGCAAAACCATCATAGTCAGCTTTTTTGAGTGCAGCATCAAGTGTTGCATTATAATTTCCACTATCATACTGCAAAGCAACTGGAGTTTGATAAGGGAAGGCATCAACAGGAATAAAGTTTTTTCGCCTAATCTCAACTTGACTTATTCCCATCTCTCTTGCAGCCTTATCTACAATTCTTTCAATTAGATAAGTTGCTTCTGGCCTGCCGGCACCTCTATACGCGTCAACAGGAACAGTATTTGTAAAAATTGATTTCACATTGCAATGTATAGCGGGTGTAGTATATGTTCCTGCCAAAAGTGTTGCATATAAATATGTAGGAACACTTGAAGCAAAAGTTGATAAGTAAGCACCCATATTAGCTAAAGTATCAACCTTTAAAGCTAAGAACTTTCCATCTTTATCTAAAGCTAACTTAACTGAAGTTACATGATCTCTCCCATGTGCATCAGAAATAAATGCCTCTGATCTATCCGCAGTCCACTTTACCGGCCTTCTAATTTTATTTGAAGCCCAAGTAACAATTGCCTCTTCTGCATAATGGAAAATTTTTGACCCAAAGCCTCCACCAACATCAGGAGCGATAACTCTCAATTTATGCTCTGGTAAACCGAGAACAAAAGCACCCATTAACAATCTTATTACGTGAGGGTTTTGGCTTGTAGTGTAAAGGGTATATTGACCTGTTGCATGTTCATAATCGCCAATTGCTGATCTGGTCTCAATAGCATTAGGAATTAATCTATTATTTCTTATATCAAGAGAAGTTATGTGAGCGGCTTCAGATATTGCTTTATCTACAGCTTCACTGTCACCTATTTCCCAATCATAACAAACATTACTCTCAATTTCGTCATGAACTAGACCTTTTGAATTATCTAAAGCTTCTTGCATATCTATAATTACGGGAATATCGTCATAATTGACATCTATCAATTCAGCAGCATTTTTTGCATCTTCAAGTGTTTCTGCTATGATAACGGCTATAATTTCTCCAACATACCTCACCTTATCTTTAGCTATTGGAGGATGAGCTGGCTCTCTCATCGGAGTCCCATCTTTTGAATCTACTTGCCAGCCACATGGGATACTACCAACTTCCATGTCTGTACCAACAAATATTCTAACAACACCTTTTGCCTTTGATGCGTTTGATGTATCTAATGAAAATTTCGCATGTGCCGAACTAGATCTTAACATGTAAGTGTATGTTTGGTTAGGTCTGTTTATATCGTCAGTGTAGTTACCTTCACCTACCAAAAACCTATAGTCTTCTTTCCTTTTAACTGACGCACCTATTCCTGTTGAACCTCCGTCTGGCATAATCTTATCCCCCCATCTCTGTTGCAGCTTGTTTAATCGATTTAACTATATTGTGATAACCTGTACATCTACAGATGTTACCTTCTAATCCTTTACGAATTTCTTCTTCAGAAATATTAGGATTATTTTCAACTAATTTTATTGAACTCATAACCATCCCTGGTGTGCAGTATCCACATTGTAAACCATGGTTTTCATGAAATGCCTGTTGCATTGGATGTAACTCGTCACCATTAGCAATTCCTTCAATTGTAGTGATTTCTGCTCCATTTGCTTGTGCAGCCAAAATTGCACAAGATTTCACTGCGTCTCCATTTAAATGAATAGCACAAGCACCACATTGAGAAGTGTCACAACCCACATGAGTTCCAGTAAGATTTAGATTCTCTCTAATGAAAGTAGATAGCAAAGTGTTTGCTTTAATATTAGCTTTAACTTCTTTTCCATTAATTGTTAAAGATATTTCCATAAAGTCCCCCCCTAATGATAAAAAAAATTACCAATGACTTTTAAAATTAAAATTATTCTTATTATTTAAACCATGATAAAATCATGCCTAAAAAATAGGCGAAATACTAATACTTTTAATTAACAAGATAATTAAAAAAAAATTGTGAGTTACTAATATGTTAAAAATTAAGCAAGTCAATAATATTGACACAATAACAAGCAATCTCTCAAAGATTGGGTATATTTCTAATATTGGGTTAAGCACTTCTATATACTTAATGCTCAAATTATCAAAACCACTCCTTCTTGAAGGTGAAGCTGGTGTTGGGAAAACAGATTTAGCTAAATCTCTCTCCAAAATTTTTAACAAACCTCTTATTCGTTTACAATGTTATGAAGGTTTAGATATGTCTTCTGCAGCATATGAATGGAATTTTGCTGCGCAAATGATATCTATTCAAAAAGGTGAAACAGAAAACATCTATTCAAAAAAATTCCTTCAAGAAAGACCATTGCTAAAATCTATTTCACAAGAAAAACAAGAAGAATTTCCAATTTTACTAATAGATGAAATTGACAGAGCCGATCCACCCTTTGAAGCCTTTCTACTAGAATTACTTTCTGATTGGCAAATAACCATTCCCGAAATCGGGACCATTAAAGCAAAGGAACCTCCAATTGTTATAATTACTTCAAATAGAACAAGGGAAGTTCATGACGCTCTTAAAAGAAGATGTTTATATCATTTTGTTGATTACCCTGATGTTGATCAAGAGCTAAAAATTCTTTTATCTAGAGTTCCTAAAATTAATGAAGAGTTATCAAAATCTATAATTTATTTCGTAAAAGAAATACGAAAAATTGAGCTTTTCAAACAACCAGGCATAGCAGAAACTATCGATTGGGCTCAGGCCATTGTTGAACTTAATTACATAACAATAAATCCTGAGGTTTTAGAATCTACAATAGGAACGTTATTAAAAAATCAAGATGATATAAAAAAATTGAAAGATAGTGAAGCATCAAAAATATTATCGACAATTCAAGCTGAAATATCACTGATTAATAGAAAGTAAGATAATTTTGAATTCTTAAATCAAAATCATGGATGATGAAAATAAATTATTAGAAAATATTTTACAATTTATAAGGTTGTTAAGAAAATCAGGCATTAAAATTGGAAACCAATCATCAATTGATGCTTTAGATTCAATAAAAATTCTTAATATAGGTAACCGAAATGAATTTTATTGGGCATTACATTCAAATCTAATTAATAGAAATGAAGATACAGAAGTATTTGATCAATGTTTTTATTTATTCTGGCAAAATCCTAAAATTCTACAACAGATGTTTAATTTATTGCTTCCACAAATTGGAACTCAAAAGGCTCCAAAAGCTGATAAAAAGCAATTGAAAAGAATTAGTGACAACATACAAAAACAAAATAAAGACATAGAAAAAGAAAAGAAAGATGAAATTCTATTTGATGCCCAAATGTCTTGGTCAAATAAATCTGCATTAAATTTAAAAGATTTTGAAATGATGTCTTTAGACGAAATACAGCAAGCTGAAAAAGAGATTAAAAAATATTTAAATATAACTAAAACACAAATCTCCAGGAGATGGAAAAGATATGATTATAGTTCTAAAATTTCTTCTAAATACACTATTAAAAAAAGTGTAAAAAACTATGGCATAATCAACCTAGCATTTAAAGAGCAAGTTAAAAAAGTAAGGCCTCTTGTAATATTAATTGATATATCAGGGTCAATGGAAAGTTATAGCAGGATAATGTTATTTTTAAGTCATATTTTAATTCAACACCATAAAAATGTAGAAGTTTTTACATTTGGAACAAAACTAACAAGAATTACTCAATTTTTAAAAAACAAAGATGTTGATTTTTCGTTAGATAAAGTTGGAAAAGTTGTAAATGATTGGGCTGCTGGGACAAAGATTACAAGCTCAATCAAAGATTTTAATTTTAATTGGTCTAGAAGGATGTTTACACAAAATCAAAGATTATTATTAATATCAGATGGATTAGAAAGGGATGATAACCAAAATCTTGATTTTGAATTTAATAGACTATCTCTTTTCACTAATAATATTATATGGCTAAACCCTCTTTTAAGATATGAAAAATTTGAGCCCAAAGTAAAAAGTATAAAAACTATTTTAAAATATGTTGATAAATTTATACCAATTCATAATATCAACTCCATTAAAAATTTATTAGTCAATATAATGTAATAAATAATTTACAATTATCTTAATTTCAATGAGTTGTTAGCTAAGTCATTGTATTTACTACCACAATCCATTAGAGGAAAAGTGGTGAGCGCGACAGGATTCGAACCTGTGACCCATTGATTAAAAGTCAATTGCTCTACCAACTGAGCTACGCGCCCTAAGACAAAAATGAAACTATTTGATAATGCTTCTATAATCAAGTTTTAAGTTAATAAATTAAATATTTTTTTTATTTTCTATAGCTACAGCAACGTTTGAAGGAACAAAAGATGAAATATCACCACCTAATAGGGCTATTTCTTTAACAAATCTAGATGCTACAAACTGATTACTTTCGGATGCTGTTAAAAATACTGTTTCAATATCACTTGCAAGTCTTGCATTCATACCTGCCATTTGAAATTCATAATCAAAATCAGAAACAGCTCTTAGACCTCTAATAATCATTGTAACTGAATTAGTTCTTGCAAAGTCAATAAGTAAATTATCAAAGCTTTTGACTATAATTTCACCTAATGTTCTATTTGAACTTTTACTATTATTCTTTATAGCATCTTCTATCAGTGCCTTTCTTTCTGAGACTGTAAAAAATGGATTTTTACCTATATTCTCAGCAACACCAATTATTAAAGTATCACATAAAGAACTTGCTCTATACATGATATCAATATGACCATTAGTAACGGGATCAAACGTTCCAGGATATAAAGCTATTCTCTTCAAAAATGTCTCTGTTTAGTTATTAATTTTCAACATTATTATCAATTTCTTCTTCATCATTTTCATCATCATCATTTTCGTTTAATAATGCGACTGAAACAACTTTTTCACCCTCATCAACGTCAAAGAGTGTTACTCCTTGGGTCTTTCTACTCGCAACCCTAATTGAATCCCCTTCACCTCCATGCACGCGTATTCTAATTAATTTACCAGAATTAGTAACTAACATTATCTGATCATCTTCAGAAGCTACATAAGAAGCAACTACAGGACCATTTCTAGCTGAGCATTCAATATTTGCCACTCCTTGACCGCCTCTATTTGTCATCCTATAATCTTCTACGGGTGTTCTTTTACCAAAACCATTTTCTGTAACTGATAAAACAAATCTTTTCTCAATATCTGGAATGAGAGACATTGAAACCACAGTATCTTTTGGCTTTAATCTAATTCCTCTAACTCCAGAAGAGCCTCTACCAACAAAAACTCTCACATCATTAACATCAAACCTAATTGCTTTACCTAGCCTAGTAGCTAAAAGAATATTGTCTTTATCACCACAAGGTAATACAGAGACAAGTTCATCAGTTTCATTAAGTTTCATAGCAATTTTACCATTTTGCCTAATATTGGTGAAATCACTTAATTGATTTCTTCTAATATTTCCATTTTTAGTTGCAAAAATGATCTGTAAATCAGCCCAAGTGGCTTCATCTTCTGGCATTGGCATAATCGTATGAATTTTTTCATCTTGATTTATAGGGAGCAGATTTATCATAGGTTTCCCAAGAGCCTGTGGTGCAGATTCCGGTAACTTGTAACATTTTAACTGGTAAACCATACCTGATGAAGTGAAAAATAATATTGGTGTGTGGGTATTAGTAACAAAAAGCGAGGTAACAGTATCCTCATCTCTCATTTTCATTCCCGCTCTACCTTTACCACCCCTTCTTTGAGCTCTATAGGTAGATAAAGAAACCCTTTTAATATAACCTCTGTGACTGACAGTAACCACCATATCCTCTTTTTGAATAAGGTCTTCATCATCATGATCTACAGCACTATCATTGATTTCAGTCCGTCTTGGATCATCTATTCTTTTTAAAACTTCATCGAGTTCAGTTTGTATTAAATCTGTTAGTTTAGATTTATCAGATAATATTATTAAATATTCATTTATCTGCTCTGATAATTCTTGAGTTTCTTTTTCTAATTTATTTCTTTCCATACCTGTTAGCCTCTGAAGCCTTAACTCCAAAATTGCCTTTGCCTGGGTAATGGATAAATTATAATGATTATCAATAATCTGATGATTAGGATCATCAATTAGCTTAATAAAGCCTTCTACTTCTTTAGCAGGCCATGGTTTTGCACATAATTTTGTTCTAGCACTCTCTGGATCAGGAGAAGATTTAATTAACTCAATTACCTCATCAATACTAGTGATGGCGACCATTAAACCAGCTAAAATATGAGCACGATTACGAGCTTTATTTAAAAGAAATTTTGTTCTTCTAGTAACCACCTCAAATCTAAAACTTATGAAGGCTTGTAAAATCTCTATCAAACCCATCTGTTTAGGTTGACCTTTATCTAAAGCAAGCATGTTTACAGGAAAACTAGTTTGAAGCCTAGTATGACGCCATAACTGATTTAATATAACGTCACCTTGTACATCCCTTTTAATCTCAATGACTATTCTCATTCCATTTCTGTCAGACTCATCTCGTAAATCTGAAATGCCTTCAATAGTTTTATCTCGAATTAGTTCACCAATTTTTTCTAAAACAAGCGCTTTGTTAACTTGGAAAGGAATTTCAGTGATTACAATCATTTCTCTTTCTGAATTTTTTCCAAACTGAATAATTTCTGCCTTTGAACGCATTATTATACTGCCTCGGCCTGTTTTAAAGGCCTCCCTAATACCACCTCTTCCCATAATCAAGGCAGCCGTAGGAAAATCTGGACCAGGAATAATTTCCATTAATTCTTCTAAAGTTAACTCAGGGTTATCTATGAGAGCTTTACATGCCTTTACAACTTCTCCAGGATTATGTGGGGGAATATTAGTCGCCATACCAACCGCTATACCACCTGCACCATTCACAAGCATATTAGGGAATTCTGCGGGTAAAACTGATGGCTCTAATTGGGATTCGTCATAATTAGGAATATAATCTATCGTGTCCTTATCTATATCCCTTAACAAACTTTCCGATGACTTTGCTAACCTCGATTCAGTATATCTCATCGCAGCAGGAGGGTCACCATCAACAGAACCAAAGTTTCCTTGACCATCAACCAACATCAGTCTCATTGAAAAATCTTGAGCCATTCTAACCATTGAGTCATAAATAGCAGTATCACCGTGAGGATGATAATTACCCATTACATCACCAACTACTCTAGCTGACTTTCTGTATGGCTTTGACCAGTCATACCCTCCCTCTATCATAGCATAGAGAATTCTTCTATGGACAGGCTTAAGACCATCTCTTACATCTGGCAACGCACGTGAGACAATAACACTCATGGCGTAATCCAAATAGGATTTTTTCATTTCATCTGTAATGGAAATTAAAGAATGACCCGAAGGTTTATCATTTTCTTCTGACAAAAAAGACTCCAAACTTACCTTTTATAAATAATAACCAACACAAAATATTGTATATGTTTTTCTTATACATAACAATATATATAGTAATTTATTCAAATAATTTTAGAATGGTATCTCATCGTCTAAGTCTGAAGCAATATTAGTTTCCCCTATTTGATCTGGTTGGTCTACTTGAGTGTTATTATATTGATTTTCCACCTGATTATCTGGTCTTGAGCCTAAAAGAGTTAATTCTCCTCTGTACCTTTGAAGAACAACCTCGGTTGTATATTTTTCTTGACCAGATTGTTGGTCAGTCCATTTCCTTGTTTGAAGTTGGCCTTCTAAATAAACAGTACTACCCTTTTTAAGATATTGTTCAGCAATTCTTCCTAAGGCATCATTAAAAATAACCACTCTATGCCATTCTGTACGCTCTCTTTGTTCACCAGAATTTTTATCTTTCCATCTATCTGATGTGGCTACGCTAAGCTGAACTATTTTGTCTCCATTTTGCATGGCTCTTATTTCTGGATCACGGCCTAAATTACCTACTAATGTGACTTTGTTAACGCTTCCACTCATTTAAAACTCCCTTAATTTACAAAACATATAATAAAACAGCATTATACTAAAAAAAACAATAAATTAATCTTTTTGATTGACATTTAAGGGATCAAAGTTAACTAAATGGAAAGTTAAATTTTTGTTTTATAAGGATATACTAAAGTTATGCCTCAAGCGCTTGAACCAAATCAGTTTCTTAAAGTTCGTGGAGCCAATGAACACAATTTAAAAAACGTTGATATTGATATTCCTAAAAATAAATTAATTGTTATGACTGGCGTTTCAGGTTCAGGTAAAAGTTCACTTGCTTTTGATACTATTTATGCAGAAGGACAAAGAAGGTATGTTGAATCACTTTCTGCATACGCAAGACAGTTTCTTCAGATGATGCAAAAACCTGACGTAGAATCAATTGAAGGTCTTTCTCCTGCTATTTCTATTGAACAAAAATCAACAAATAAAAATCCACGATCTACAGTAGGAACAGTTACTGAAATTTATGATTATATGAGATTACTATGGGCTAGAGTTGGAATTCCATATTCCCCAGCTACTGGCCTTCCTATAGAAAGTCAAACTGTAAGCCAGATGGTTGATAAAGTCTTTGATAAAAAAGATAATACTAAGATTTATCTTCTTGCCCCAATCGTTAGAGGCAGAAAAGGAGAGTATAGAAAAGAGTTTATAGATTTAAGAAAAAAAGGTTTTCAAAGACTACGAATAAATAATGAATTTTATGATATTGAAGATTTACCCACCCTCGATAGATACAAAAAACATGACATAGAAGTTGTTGTAGACAGACTAGTTATAAAAAAATCAAATGAGCAGGAAGATAAAGATTTACTTCAAAGATTAGCTGACTCAATTGAAATTGCATTACAATTATCAGAGGGCTTGCTTTATATTTTAGAGTCTGACACTAACAAGAAAGAAGTTTACTCTTCCAATTTTTCTTGTCCAGAAAGCGGCTTTACAATTGATGAAATTGAGCCTCGAATTTTTTCATTCAATAACCCGGCGGGTGCATGCGACAAATGTGATGGCTTAGGTAATGCTGTAGCTTTTGATATTAAATTAATAGTTCCTGATGAAAATATGACTTTTAGGGATGGAGCCATCGCACCTTGGGCCGTTAACACAAGCAAATTATATATTCAAACTCTTCAGTCATTAGGTAAACATTATAAATTTGATATTGATGATAAATTTTCAGATATTTCGGAGGAAGTTAAGAATAAGCTTTTATATGGATCAGGCGATGAAAAAATTGAAATAGTTTATAATGATGGAACAAGAGTATTTAGGACTAATAAAGCATTTGAAGGTATAATACCTAATTTAACAAGAAGATTAAAAGAAACAGAAAGTAAATGGGTTAAAGAGGAGCTTGGAAGATTTCAATCAGATAAAGACTGCGAAAAATGTAATGGTAAAAGGCTAAAACTTGAGACTTTGGCAGTTAAAATAAATAAAAAAGATATAGCAGATGTATCAAGATTAACTATTGAAGAAGCAAGAGATTGGTTTTTAAGCTTAAATAATATACTTAATAAACAAGAATTAGAAATTTCAAAACAAGTACTCAAAGAAATAAATGATAGACTTGGTTTTTTAACTAGTGTTGGCCTTTCATATTTATCTATTTCAAGAAATAGCGGCACATTATCTGGTGGAGAAAGCCAAAGAATAAGGCTTGCCAGTCAAATTGGTTCAGGATTATCAGGGGTTCTATATGTACTAGATGAGCCAAGTATAGGTTTACATCAACGTGACAATGAAAGATTGTTACACACACTTCAAAAATTAAGAGATCTTGGAAATACTGTAATAGTTGTAGAGCATGATGAAGAAGCAATTTTAATAGCTGATCATGTGATAGATATTGGGCCAACAGCAGGTATTAACGGAGGCAAGATTATTGCTCAAGGAACTCCACAAGAAGTTAAAGATAATAAAAAAAGTATAACTGGAAATTATTTATCAGGAATTAAATCTATACCAATTCCCAAAAAACGTCGTAAAATAAATCCTAACAAGCATATAATTCTAAGAGGTGCTTCAGGAAACAATTTACAAAATATTGATGTTGAGTTTCCTCTTGGTATTTTAACTTGTGTTACTGGTGTTTCAGGTGGAGGAAAATCTACCTTGGTGATTCAAACACTTCAAAAAAGTCTTTCCAAAATATTGAACGGTAATAGTTCAATGCCTGCCCCTTACAAGTCAATAAATGGTATATCACAAATTGATAAAATAATTGATATAGACCAGTCACCAATTGGAAGAACACCCAGGTCTAATCCTGCTACATATACTGGTGCTTTTAATCATATCAGAGATTGGTTTGCAGGATTACCAGAGGCAAAGGCTCGAGGTTATTTGCCTGGGCGCTTTTCTTTTAATGTTAAAGGTGGAAGATGTGAAGCATGCCAAGGTGATGGGGTTATAAAAATAGAAATGCATTTTTTACCCGATGTTTATGTTCAGTGTGACCAATGTAAGGGAAAAAGATATAACAGAGAAACCTTAGAGGTAAAATGGAAAGATTTTTCAATTTCGGACGTGCTAGATATGACTGTATCAGAGGGAGCTGAACTTTTCAAAGCAGTTCCATTAATTAATGAAAAGTTAGAAACACTTGAAAGAGTTGGTTTAGGATATATTAAAATTGGACAAAGATCGACAACCCTTTCTGGAGGAGAAGCTCAAAGAATTAAATTAGCAAAAGAATTGTCTAGAAAAGGTACTGGTAGAACAATTTATATTTTGGATGAACCAACTACTGGATTACATTTTCATGATATTAAAAAGCTACTTGAGGTAATGCAAGAGCTTGTAGATAATGGTAATACGATGATTGTCATTGAACATAACCTCGATGTAATTAAAACAGCTGATCATATAATTGATCTAGGACCTGAAGGTGGTGACAAAGGTGGATATGTAGTAGCTGAGGGAACACCAGAAGTCGTTTCAAAAGTTAAAGAAAGTCATACCGGTATATTCTTAAATAAACTTCTTAATAATTAATCCGATGAGTTCATTAAAGAAAATCAATGTTATTGGTGGTGGTTTAGCTGGTTCTGAGGCTGCTTACCAAATTTCAAAATTTGGAATAGATGTTAAACTCTATGAAATGAGACCCAAAATTAAAACAGAGGTCCATAAAACAGAGTTTTTAGCAGAACTAGTATGCTCAAACTCATTTCGATCAGATGATAAAGAATATAATGCCGTAGGTTTACTTCATGAAGAACTAAGAATGGCTGATTCCTTGATTATGAAAATGGCTGATTTAAACAAAGTACCAGCTGGTTCAGCTTTAGCTGTTGATAGAGATGATTTTTCAAAGGAAGTAGACAAAAAAATTAAAAGTATTGAAAAAATTAAAATTATAAACGAAGAAGTGTCCGATCTTGATGCCTTTAAAAACGAAATAGTTATTGTTGCCACAGGTCCATTAACTTCAACAAAGTTAAGCCAGAACATAAAACAAAAAACCTTTGAAAACTCACTAGCCTTTTATGATGCCATTGCTCCCATTGTCTATAGAGATAGTATTAATATGGAAATAGCTTGGAAACAGTCTAGATACGACAAAGGTGATGGTGATGATTATATAAATTGTCCTTTATCAAAAGATCAATATTATAAATTTATAAATTTAATAAAAACTTCACCTAAAATGGAATTTAAAAATTTTGAAGACACTCCATTTTTTGACGGGTGCATGCCTATAGAAGAAATTATTAGAAGAGGCGATGAAACATTGAGATATGGCCCAATGAAACCAGTTGGCTTAACAAACCCTCACTCTTCTGCAGAACCATACGCCATTGTTCAATTAAGACAAGATAATAAAACTGGAACATTATATAACATAGTAGGCTTTCAAACTAAAATGAAGCACGGGGCTCAAAAAGATGTCTTTAAAACCATACCTGGATTGGAAAATGCTGAGTTTGCCCGATTAGGTGGCCTTCATAGAAATACTTTTATAAAATCTCCATCTTTATTAGATAGTCATTTACGTTTAAAATCATCTCCAAATATAATATTTGCAGGTCAAATAACAGGAGTTGAAGGGTACGTCGAATCAGCAGCCATTGGATTACTATCAGGCCTTATTGCGGCATCAGACTATCAAAACAAAGTATTTCATTTGCCACCTGAAAATACAGCTCATGGAGCTCTACTAAAGCACATAACAACTAATGCTAACAAAAACACTTTTCAACCAATGAATATAAACTTTGGTCTTATGCCAGACATTAATTCGCCCATTAATAAAAAAAAATATTTAAAAGGAAGAGATAAAAAGAAAATACAATCTGGGATTGCATTAGAGGTGTTTAATAAATGGCTTCCGACAACCTTAAATTAGTTATCTCTTTCATATTCAGGAACATTAGACTGATCTTCAACTTTTTCCCCTTTGTTGATATCAAAAAATGTTAAAATTGATACCGCCACAAATATTGAAGAAAAGGTACCTATTAATACCCCCCAGATCATAGCTAAAGCAAAGTCAGATAAAACAGCACCACCAAAAAAGAAAATTATGAATAGTGCTATTAACGTTGTAACAGAGGTAATCACAGTCCTTGAAAGTGTTTCATTTATTGATTTATTATAGATATAATAATGATCTTTTGACTTATAACGTCTTAAATTCTCTCTCACTCTATCAAAAATAACAACCGTATCGTTTATAGAGTACCCTGCAGTTGTTAAAATCGCTGCAATTGTAGCTAAATTAAATTCCAATTGTAAAAAAGAAAAAAGACCAATTGTGCTTATTACATCATGTATTAAAGCTATAATGGCGGCTATCGAAAATTGCCATTCAAACCTAAACCATATATAAACCATTATAGCTAGTAAAGATAACGAAACTGCGTATATTCCAGCTACTTTTAATTCATCACCTACTGTCGGGCCAACAAATTCAGACCTTCTAATGGAATAATCGTTATCAATAAGTAATTTTACTTTTTCAATCATAGCAATTTGTTGCTTTTGGTCACCTTCTTGCTTTTGAATTCTTATTAAATAGTCCCCTTCTTTACCAAATTTTTGGATAGAAGTTTCACCAGCTTTTAAGGTTAAAACCTTGTTTCTCAATTCATTAATATTACTTTTTTCATAATTTTTAGCTCTAACCTCAAGCAAAATTCCACCTTTAAAATCAATTCCATAATTAAGATTATTAAAAAAGAGGCTTAGAAAAGTTCCTGATATAATTAATATAGAGAACAAAAATGCAAACTTCTTAATAGATAAAAAATCAATGTTAGTGTTTGATGGAATTAATCGTAATAATTTCATAATTAATCCTGAAAAATATAATTTTTTATATCTCTTTTTTTAGAATAAGCTAATACGAGATATTTTGTTATTACAATAGCAGTAAACATTGACGTTATAATACCAATCATTAGAGTTACAGAAAAACCTTTGATAGGGCCACTACCAAAAGAAAACAAAGCTAAAGCTGCAAATAAAGTCGTTAAATTAGCATCTATTATAGTCGAGATGGCTCTTTGAAAACCAGATTCAATAGCATCAAAAATTTCACGTCCAGCTTTATATTCTTCTTTAATTCTTTCAAAAATCAGTACGTTTGCATCAACTGCCATGCCCATAGTTAAAACTATGCCTGCTATACCTGGAAGAGTTAAAGTAGCTTGTAAAAGACTTAATAATGCTAAAATGAATATGATATTACAAAATAGAGCAATATTTGCAAAAATACCAAAAATACCATACGTCATTAACATAAATATCATAACGGCTATTAAACCTGCCACACTTGCTATTTTACCAGAAGAAATTGAATCACTCCCAAGGCCAGGACCTACAGACCGTTCTTCTAAAATAATCATTGGTGCTGGAAGCGCTCCTGATCTTAAGACCAAAGCTAAATCATTAGTTTCTTGTACACTGAAGGAACCAGTAATCTGACCAGATGAAAAAATCTGGGACTGTATAACAGGTGCACTTACGACTTTATTATCTAGAATAATAGCAAAAGGTTTTCCAATATTTTGTCCTGTTACCCTTCCAAATTTCTTTCCTCCTAAAGGTGATAATTGGAAAGAAACTGAAGGGCTGTTATTTCTATCGAAAGTTGGGCTTGCATCTTTTAACATCTCTCCAGATACCATTACCCGTTTATTTACCATATAAAGTCTACTTGGATTTTTATCTTCTTCCAATATCACATATCCAGGTGGAGCATTAGATCCCCTTTCAATATCATCAGAACTTATAGAAGGATGGACTAACTGAAAATTTAGTTTTGCTGTTTTACCTAAAAGTTTTTTTATCCGGCTAGGATCATCAAGGCCAGGTAATTGTACAATTATCCTATCAGCACCTTGTTGTTGAATGCTAGGTTCATTTGTACCTGTTTCGTCTATTCTTCTTCTGACAATTTCGATAGCCTGGGTCATCGTTGCTTTAGTAATTTCTTGTTTATTAAGGTCAGAAAAATTGACAAAAAATTTATTATTTTTGTTATCTATGATTAAGTTTTTATTTAAGCCTATAATAGCAGACTTTACCTTCTCATTAGGTGTATCACCTCTCTTTTCAAAAGAAACAATTCCTTTTTTTGCAATTAATTTTTTATACCCAATTTTAGATTTTCTTAGAGAGTACCTAATGTCAGACAATAAACCTTGAAGTTTTTCTTCAAAAACAACTTCCATATCTGCTTTTAATAAAAGATAAGAACCACCTTTTAAATCCAAGCCAAGATTTATTTTTTTACCGGGTAAAAAACTATATGAAACATTATTATTTGATATTGAAATAAAATTAGGCATAGCATATACCACACCAAGTAATACACTCATAAGAATTAAGAAGCTTTTAATCTTAGAAGAATTTTTCATGTTTGAAAACGATCTGAAAAAATAAATTATAAATTAAGAGATTATTTTTTTGGCTTAGCTTTTCCTTTTGATTTAATATCAGTATTCTTTACTTTTTCTTCACCTCTTACTTCAGATATCATTTGCCTTGCTAACTCGACTGTTACACCTGATGCTATTTCAACACTAACGGTTTCTGAACCATCTACAGCTTTTGTAACAACACCTAAAATTCCACCAGCTGTTAAAACTTTATTTCCTCTTTTTAAACTTTCAACCATAAGTTTATGTTGTTTAACCCTTTTTTGTTGAGGCCTGATAAGCAAAAAGTAAAATATTATAAAAATTAAAACAAAAGGAAGAAGTCCTTGAAGTGAAAAACCGCCAGCTCCCCCAGCTGCAGATTGAGCGAATGCACTTGAAATCATAAATACTCCTGAAAATATAATTAATCAATTAGGTGTTATATAAAAAAAAACTAATAAAGACCATAGATAATATTTAAAATTTATATATATTACAATTTTACATTTTTGGGCATTAAATATGAGCGATAAAAGTACTGATTTGTTTTTAGAAAGAATAGCAACTGCACTAGAGAGAATTGCTCCACCTGAAAAAAAAATAAATAATTTAAACCAAGGTGAAGGTTTTGTTTTTGATTCTAAAACTGGTTTACTAAGACCTGTCGAAGAAATTAATCGTATACCTTTATCTTTGCTTCAAGGAATAAAACACCAAAAAGAAATATTATTAAAAAATACTTTAAATTTTGCAGAAAATTTACCAGCTAATAATGCTTTATTGTGGGGTGCAAGAGGTACTGGAAAATCATCACTTGTAAAGGCTGTGCATGCTGAAGTTTTGACTAAAACCAAAGCATCACATCTTAAGTTAGTTGAAATTCATAGAGAGGACATATCAGAGCTCCCTGATTTGTTAACATTATTATCTCAAAATAAAAATTATAAATTTATTCTTCTTTGTGATGATCTATCATTTGATGCAGGAGAAAACACATACAAAAGCCTAAAAGCAGCTTTGGACGGTGGTATTGAAGGTAAACCAGAAAATGTTTTGTTTTATGCGACCTCTAACAGAAGGCATTTAATGCCCAGAGATATGATGGAGAATGAACGTTCCACAGCTATTAATCCATCAGAGTCGGTAGAAGAAAAAGTTTCACTATCTGACAGATTTGGAATATGGGTGGGATTCCACAATATGTCTCAAGAAATTTTCCTAGAAATTGTATATGCATATTGTGATGAATTTAAAATACCAACAGATAAAGTTACTCTAAAATCAGAAGCTTTAGAGTGGTCAATAACAAGAGGAGCAAGGTCTGGAAGAGTTGCATGGCAGTTTGTACAAGACTTAGCAGGAAGAAATAAAATTAAGATTAATTAATTTAAGTATCTTATAGGGTTTACCGGATTTCTGTTATGTCTAAGCTGAAAGTGAAAATATTCAATATTTTTTGAACTGTAAGCAATTATTTGACCTTTTTTTATAACAGCCCCTTGCTTTACATTAAATCTCCCTACATTAGAATATGCGCTTAACCAACCATTTTTATGTTTTATTAAAATAAGATTTCCAAATTTCTTTATTTCAGAACCAGTAAATGCAACGGTGCCTTCATAAACTGAATATATTGGCGAGTTAGTTGGTATTTTTATATCAATTCCATCATAATGTTGACCTTTTCCAAAGACACCGAAATCTTTAATGATTTGTCCCTTAGAAGGCCAAATAAACTTGGGAGAATTTAATAACTTAGTATTACTTGACTTATAATTTTTAACCACTTTAGGTTCTTTATTATAAACTTTTCTATCAATTATTAAGTCGACAACAGAATAATCCTTTTTTTCAGGGATTAAAATTTTATTACCAACTTTTAATTTGTATGGTTTGGATAGTTTATTTAAATTTATGATGTCTAATTTATTAACTGCAAATTTCAAAGAGATTATATCTAAATTATCACCAGATCGAACTACATAGAAATTTTTATTTCGCAAAAACAGAATTTGATTTGGTTTTAGATTATAAGGTTTTTTCAGATTGTTATCTTCAATTATTTCCTTTGGTACTACCTTATATTTATTTGCAATAGAATAAATTGTTTCATCTTTTTTGACAAAAATCATTCCATTTAAAGGTATTTTAGAATTACTTTTGGTATTTGATTTATCAAATACGGTCACCTTTTTTTCTATAGCAAAATCTTGCTTTACGTTTTCAACTAAATTTGAAGTTTGGCAACCCAAAAGAAAAATTAAAAAAACTAAAACGGATATATGTTTCAAAAAAATACCTTTTAAAATTTTAAAAATAACTAAAATAATACATAAATTCAATCATATTCACTTATTAAAGGAACAAAGCTTACTTCTCCTAGGTCTTCCCAAACATCTTTATCTCGAGTATCTTTTATAATAATTTTTTTTAGCCTTTGTTGGTTTGTTGATGTCACTACTGGTGCAATACATATCCCATTATATCTCACTTGATTTAATAATCTATCATCTATTTTTTTAATAGCACATGTTATAATTAAATGGTCAAATGGAGCTAATTTAGGCCAACCTAAAAAACCATCACCATGCTCACAAACTATATTTGTAAGTTTAAGCTTTTTAAAACATGAAAGAGCGTTTACCAAAAGAGGCTTAATTCTTTCTATGGAATAAACTCTTCTAGACAAAAGAGATAAAACTGAGGTTTGATAACCAGAACCAGTTCCAATTTCTAAAATTATTTCATTTCCTTTTAATGCCATTGCTTCCGTCATTAAAGCCACAATATATGGTTGACTAATCGTTTGCTCAAAACCAATAGGTAACGGGTTGTTTTGATAAGCGTAGGAGTGAAAGTTAGATGGCAAAAATAATTCTCTTGGTACTTTTTCAATAGCATTAAGAACGTCTTTAGAAGCAATCCCCATTGATCTTAAATTCATAATTAAATTAGCTTTTTGGATTGAATTTTCATATAACATAATCTTGCTTCTAATTATTATTTAAAAAATTTTCGTTGGTTAAATTTAATAATAATGGACTAATTGAAATTTTATTTTGTTTTATTGTTTCTAGATCAGAACTTAATGTTGACTGGCTATGGTTTAGCATACGTCCAATAGTAAAAGATTTTTCTTCCATGTTTATTATTAATTCATCAGCTTTTTTTTGTGAAGCTAGATGAGTGAAATGAAAGTTCTTGGTGTCAGTCTTACTTAAAAATTCATAAGGAAAGTTTACATTATAAAATTTTGGTATACTGCTATCTAAATTTATTAGGTGGTTAATGATTTGTAAACCATTTGTCCTAGATGTTTCATAAGATTGAGAGAAATTATCACCACCACACTGACTAAAGGCAAAAGAATTTATACCTCTAACTGCGCCCTCCCAAGCCGCAGCAACTGTACCTGAGTAGGAAACCTCATCTCCAATATTACTACCTGCATTAATACCACTTAGAATTAAGTCTGGCTTTTTTTCTTTAAATAGATAATTGATGGCAAAAATGACGCAGTCTGTTGGAGTTCCATCTATAACCCAAACTAAGTCAGATAATTGTTCAAAGTTTATTTCTTTTCTAATTGTTATAGATTTTGATTTAGCTGATTGGTTATACTTAGGAGAAATAACAAAAACTTTTTCTGCTAATTCTTCAGCTATTTCTTTAAGTATTTGTAAACCCACTGCATTATGACCATCGTCATTTGTAATTAAGACATTTTGTAATTTTTTTTTCATTGGGTTTAATGAGGCATTTCGATTTTTTTTAAACCTCTCATGTAAGGTAATAATGCATCAGGTATTACTATTGATCCATCTTTTTGCTGATAATTTTCTAGAATTGCAATCATAGTTCTGCCTACTGCTAAACCAGAACCATTAAGAGTATGTAAAAAATCAATTTCATTACTAACTTTATCTTTAAACTTAGCATTCATCCTACGAGCTTGAAAATCTCCACAATTGGAACATGATGATATTTCTCTATATAAACCTTGGCCAGAGTTTTGTCCCGGAAGCCATACCTCTAAATCATATGTTTTTTTTGCAGAAAAACCAACATCACCCGAACATAACATCATAACTCTGTAAGGTAATTTTAGTTTTTGAAGAATTTTTTCAGCACAAGAAACTAAATATTCTAATTCTTCATTAGATTTAGTAGGATGAGTAACAAACACCATCTCAACTTTTGAAAACTGATGTTGCCTTATCATACCTCTAGTATCACTGCCCGCAGCTCCTGCTTCAGACCTAAAACAAGGAGTATTAGCAACAAACCTTAAAGGCAAATTATTTTTGTCAATTATTTCATTGCTTACAATGTTAGTAAGAGGAACCTCAGCTGTTGGTATCAACCACCTATTATCGGTCGTATGAAAAAGATCATCAGAGAACTTTGGCAATTGCCCAGTTCCAAATAAAGCATGTTCTTTAACAAGAAATGGAGGAGAAATTTCTTCAAATTCATCATCATTTAAGTGAGTTTCTATCATGAATGTTGACAAAGCTCTTTCAAGTAACGCTAATTGTCCTCTTAATAAAACAAATCTAGACCCCGATATTTTTACTCCTCTTTTAAAATCCATTTGGTTGAGCTTTTCTCCAATTTCAACATGGTCTAAAGGATTAAAAGAAAATTGTGGTTTCTCTCCCCAAGCTTTTATAAATTGGTTTTCTTCTTCTGATTTGCCTTCTGGAACATCGTCTTCAAGACTATTTGGTAATTCTATCAAAAGATTATTCAATTTTAGATTTAGGTCTTTTACCTTTTCATCCATTATTGTTAAATCTGATTTATAGTCAGAAATATTTTTTTTTAGAGAAGAAATATCAGCACCTTGGGAAATTAAAATACCTATATCTTTAGATGCTTTGTTTCTTTTTTCTTGTAAAACCTGCATTTTTGTCTGGTAAGATCTAATATCATTGTCAATATCAAGTATTTCAGATGAGTTTAATGATATTCCTCTTCTTTTCATCAGTTTTTCAAATTGTTTAGGGTTATTTCTAATATACTTAATATTATGCATTTATTGCCTCTTCTTATTATTCTTTACTAAGAAATCGAGAAAAAATTATGGAAATCTCATATAAAGCTATTATAGGCAAAGCAAGTAAAATCTGAGAAATCACATCTGGAGGGGTTAAAATTGCCGCAATTACAAATGCTGTTAAAATGGCGTATTTTCTTTTACTTGCTAAATCTTCTGGTGTTATGATTCCTGTTTTTACGAGTAGAAGCAAAATAACCGGTAACTCAAAGCATAATCCAAAAGCGAAGATAAGTTTCATTATAAGAGATAAATATTCAGATATTCTAGGTTCTAATTCAATAGGAAGAGAACCATCGACGCTATTGACCTGAAACGAAAGAAAAAAATCCCAAGCCAATGGAATAACAATATAATATACCATAGCTGCACCAGCTAAAAAAAGTACTGGTGTAGCTAATAAAAATGGGAGAAAAGCTTTCTTTTCATTTTGATATAAGCCAGGGGCAACAAAACGCCAAATTTGAATTAAAAAAATTGGAAGAGAAACGCAAATAGATATAAAAAAAGCTACTTTTACTTGGGTAAAAAAACCTTCATGCAAAGCAGTAAAAATCATCCTACCACCATTTTCTAAAATTTCTGCTGCCAAAGGCGCTTGCAAAAAATTGTATACTATATCAGCTAGATTTTGATTATCATTTGTAAATTTAATAAAACATAAAAAAAATAAAAAAAGAAAAGCACAAAAAGATACTAAAAGCCTGTTTCTTAGCTCTATTAAATGATCAAGAAGAGTCATATCATGCTCTGACTTTTTAACTTTTGCCATAGTAAGGCCTCAAATATTATGTTTTTTTTGTTTTCAAAGGTGATTTCTTTTTTGTATTATTTGAATTCTTTATTTCATTAATATCTTTTTTTAAAGAATTAATGTTTAAATCGTCCTCAAAACTTTTTAATTCATCAATTTCAGAATTCATAATAGATTTGTCATCTAGCTTTTGTACCTGATTTCTTAAATCTGAAATCTCAGCTTCATTTGCCAAGTCATCAATTCCAGAATGAAATTGAGTAGCCATTGATTTAATTTTTCGTACAAAAGATGAAATAGATCTTAATACTTTTGGTAAATCTTTTGGGCCAACGACTATTAAAAGAACAAAAGATATTAATAAAAATTCTGGAAAACCAATATCGAGCATTTACTACTTTCTAGAATTTATGACTTCTTTTTAATAGTTTGCTTTTTTTTAGTTTGCTTTTTTGCAGCTTTCTTTTTTGGAGTGACTTTTTGTTCAGAAATAGCCTCAACTTCTTCTTCATTGTCTTTGTTAGATTTAACTTGATCTTTAAAGTTTTTAAGACCTTTTCCAAAATCGCCCATTATACTTGATAATTTGCCTTTACCGCCAAAAAGAATAAGCACAACTATGAGGACTATAACCCAATGCCAAATACTAAATGCACCCATAACACATATCTCCCGAAAATTTATCTATAATATATAACCTAAACTATCAAATATGTAATAATAAATATTAAATCTTTTAAATTATTTAATTTTAATCTTTAAAAATGAAAATTTGTGAAGGGTCTGAACAAACTTTAACCTTTTCATTAATATTAAAAAAATTTAACCCAGGTATTCTTGCATGTACATGAAAGTCAGTATTCCCAACTTTAATTGATAAATGAACTAAAGTGGAACCAGCTAAAAGTCTAGCTTCCATAACACATCCAATATATGGAGATATAATATATTTATTTTTGTTAGTATTTTTTGATATATTTTTCTTATCTGAATAAAGCATAATAGCTTCATTTCTTATAACTATTTTAACTTTACTTTTATTAAATTTTTTTGGACAAGAAAAAGTTCCCAAAACTGTATTTACAAGTCCTTCTTCAACTATTCCTCCAAATACATTAATTTCTCCAAAAAATTCTGCTATAAAAGCTGACTTTGGTCGCAAATAAAGATCTATTGGACTCCCAAATTGTTCAATAAAACCATTATTTAGAACCCCGATTTTATCAGACATAAACATTGCCTCTTCGGGGTCATGCGTTACTAGTAATGCAGAAATGTTGTTTTCTCTAAGAATATGTAACATCTGATCTCTAATTTTTTCTTTCAATCTTGAATCTAAATTTGAATAAGGTTCGTCTAACAATATTATTTGAGGATCAGAAGCCATAGCTCTTATTAATGCAACTTGTTGTTGCTGACCACCAGATAACTCATGGGGATATTTATCAGAAAAATTTGATAAATTTACTTCATCCATTAATTGTTGAATTTTTTTTGTTTGTAATTGTTCTTCTTTTTTATCCATCCCAAAAAAAATATTTTGCGAAATGGTTAAATGAGGAAATAAAGCACAATCTTGGAATACATATCCAATACCTCTTTTATCAGGACTTAAATGAGTGTCTCTGGATGAAATAGTTTGATTATTAAGTTTAATCTCACCTTTTTGGATTTTTTCAATTCCACTTGCTAGTTTTAGTAAGGTAGTTTTACCACAACCAGATGGGCCAAGGAGAGACACAACCTCCCCTACTTGTAATCTCATAGAAAAATCATTTAAAATTATTCTATTATTATATTCAAAATGGATATTTAAGAAATCTAACAAGTTAGTACCATAAAAGAAAATTTATTCATCGTTCACCGGTTCATCATTGAAAATTATTTTATTCTTATCTAACAAACCAGAATTTTTTAAATCATCAATTCCTGGCAATTCGTTGATTTCCCTAAGACCAAAATAGTCTAAAAACAAATTAGAAGTTTTCCACGTTAGAGGATTACCAGGTGTTGATCTCCTTGGTCCAGGTTGTACCCAACCTAATTCTAATAATACATCTAATGTTCCTCTACTAAGAGAAACACCTCTAATATTTTCAATTTCCGACCTTGTTACTGGTTGATGGTATGCTATTATTGACAGGGTTTCTGTTGCTGCTCTAGATAAAGGCTTGGAAATCACCTTCTCAATATTCAAATACTCAGAAATTTCAGAAGAAGTTCTAAACGCATAAGTGTTATTTATTTTACAAAAATTTACTCCCCTAGAGGAATATTCTTTTTCTAAAATTTTTAAAATTTGATCTAGAACATTCACGTCATTGACACGTTCTTTAAGCTCACTATAAGAAACTGGTTCAGATGAGGCAAAAATAAAAGCTTCAATAATTTTTTGTTTAAAATTAAACTCGAGTTCATTTATGTTTTTTTGATCAGTATTCATTTAATATCCAGGTTAATAAATTTTTAATTATTTATATTTTTTGAAGATAAAAGAATTTCATCTTTAAAACTGTCTTGCCTAATATTTACATCTCCTTCTTTTGCTAATTCAAGAGAAGCCACAAAATGAGAAGCTAAAGCTGATTTATTTTCAAGTTCATTTTTAATATTTTTAGGAATAAAATCTAATAAATTTTTCCAATCATTAGTATCTTTAAGGATCTGTTTTAATCTAATTAGAGCATTTTCAACGGAAAAAAGTTTTGTATTTGCAATTGTAATAGTTTCCCCTTCATTTTTAGTGACAATACTTCCATAAGTTTTAATTAAATCATACAAAGTTAAATTATATTGAAATTTATTACTGACATTAAAAACTTCAGGATTTCCGTTCTTAAAAAAATGAGTGCCTAATTGATGTCTATTAAAAAGAAGTTTCGATACATGTTGAACACCTTCCAACCTCTTCATTTGAAATTCTAAAAGTTCAGATAAATTTTCTATATTTTCTAAATTTTCATCGTTTTCAATTGGTAGCAGTAACTTAGATTTCAAAAAAGCAAGCCAAGCACCCATAACCAAATACTCTGCAGCTATATCTATGTCTTTATTAATTATATTATCTAAAAACTCTAAATACTGCTCTGCTAACTTTAAAATGGACAATTTTGTTAAATCAATTTTATGATCTCTGGCCAAGCTTAACAAAAGATCAATTGGACCTTCAAATCCGTCTAAAGAAAGACTTAATATATTTACCTGTTGATTTTGTATATTTTCCATTAATTCACTTGTTTATTTAATTGTAATATACATACAACTTGTTGTTTTTTGAAAAGGTTACATAGTTTTAATCCATCAGCTTTAGTAAGAGGATTAGTCCAAACTCTATGGAAAGATAATTCTTCACTGTTTGTATAAGTAAAAATTTCTATTTCAATTTCACTTAATAAATTTTTAAATTTTTTATTCATTTTTTCTTTTGCTGACTCAGCTTTTTTAAAATCTCTAAATGAACCAAACTGAACTCTGTAAAGACCGACAACTTTTTCTTGAGCATTAACTTTTTTTACTCTCTTTTTTTCTTCAGATTTTTTTTTATCATTCGCCTGACTTTCAGACAGTTTTTTAATGCTTTTAGTGTTATCTACAGTTTTTAAATTATTATTCTCCACTTCAGTAATTTCCATAGGCAAAAGTTCTGGTTTTGCAGGTAATGGTCTTAATTTTTCATCTTTTTCAAGAGCAGATTTATTATTTAAAATTTCTATATCCAAATTAGATACTTTTAAACCACCTTTGTCTTTTGGTATTGAGATAACATCCAAATTATCAGGGCCGATAACAATTAAATCATCATTAATATTATTTTTAAAAATTATTTTTAAACCAAACAAAAAAATTAAAAATAATATGCCAAAGCTTAAGAAAATAACTGATAAAGTTTTAAATAAACGATTCATAATTTCTACATTTCAAAAACAGGATTAATTGACAAAATTTTTAAACCTTTTCTTATTGTAAGAGCAACTGCTTTAACCAAACACAATCTTGAATTTGTTAATTTTTTATCATTTTCTATAATAAACTTACTACTTTTGTCATCCTTACCTCTATTCCACAAACTGTGAAACAAACTTGATAATTCTATTAAATAATAACAAATTCTATGTGGTTCGTGATTTTTAGCAGCTAATTCCATAGATCTGGGCCACAATGAAATAAATTTAATTAACTCGATCTCTTCTTTGGTATTTAAGAATGAAAAATCCTCAATAGATAAATCTTGTTCTTTAATTTTTGCTGATTTAAAAATGGAATTACATCTAGCATGGGCGTATTGCACATAAAAAACAGGATTATCTTTAGATTTTTCAGTAACTTTTTTAAAATCAAAGTCTAAGGACTGATCATTCCTTCTGGTTAGCATTATAAATCTTATAACATCCCTGCCTACAGAATCTATTATATCTGAAAGCGTTACAAAATTACCTGATCTTTTGCTCATTTTTATTGGTTTTCCATCTTCTAAAAGATTAACCAAGGAACAAATTTTTGTATCAATTGAAAAATTATCATTAGAGAGAGCTCTTACAGCAGCATTAATTCGTGAAATATAACCTATGTGATCAGCTCCAAGAACGTTAATAAGGTTACCTTTTGTTCTATTTATTTTATCTAGATGATAAGCCATATCAGTTGCAAAATAAGTCCAAGTTCCATCAGATTTTTTTAAAGCTCTATCTGTGTCATCACCATAATTAGTGGATTTAAAAAGCAATTGTTCTCTTTTTTCCCAATTATCTGGGTTCATTCCCTTAGGTGCGTCTAATACACCTTTGTAAATTAAATCTTTTTTTTCTAATATTGAAAGAGTTTCATTTAATAAATTTCCTGAAATAATCTTTTTTTCACTAGTATAAACATCCATATCTATACCCAACCTAAAAAGATCATTTCTAATTATTTTCATAATTACATCTAAAGAAACTTGCCTAACTATTTCAAAAATATCTGCTTTATCTTTAGTTTTTAAATTTTTTCCATATTTATTTACAAGTTCTAGACCAACATCTTTCAAATATTCTCCAGGATATAATCCTTGAGGTATTTCTTTAATGTTTTGACCTAGGCATTCGTCATATCTCAACAATGCTGAATCAACTAATTTGTCTATTTGTGAGCCTGCATCGTTAATGTAATATTCTTTAGTAACTTTATAACCAACCTCTTTTAATAATGAAGCTAGGGCATCTCCAAAAACAGCTCCTCTGGCATGACCTGCATGCAAAGGCCCGGTTGGATTAGCAGAGATGTATTCTATATTAATTTTTTTTCCTTCTCCTAAATTTATTTTATCCCATTTCTCTTCATTTAATAAAATTTTTTGAATACAGGTATTCCATGTTGACATGGTTAATTTAATATTAATGAACCCTGGGCCTGCAACTTTTACTTCATCTACACCGGGAAACTTATCAATGTAATGTAATAACTTGTTGGCAACATCAATTGGTTTTAATTTAAGGTATTTACTTAAAAGCATTGATATATTTGTGGACATATCGCCATGATCTAAATTTTTAGGTGGCTCTAATGTAAGTTTTCTTAATAATTCATTTTCATCAAATTCAATATTATTATCTGATTTAAACTGTGATAGCATTTCAGTTAAATTATCTAAATATACTTTATAAATATTCATAGAATTTAATATTCCTCTTTGAAAAACTTCATATATTCCATCTTTAAATAATTATCTGTCATTCCAGCAATATAATCTGTAATCACTCTTGATTTTTTTTCTAGAGTCATGGTGTTCAAAGAGTGACCGTTTTGATTTCTCCAAGAAGTTGGTAATAAAGAAATATTTTCTTGAAATAAGTAAAATATTTTTTTTATCATTACAGAATATTTTGATAATTTATCTAAAATTAATTTATTATGATACATATTTTTAAACAAAAAATACCGAATTTCTTGCATGTGATCATTAGCAGTTGAAGTTAGCTTTATAACGCTATCATTATGGTTCCTTATATCTTCAACTGTTCTAAAATAATTTTTACCTATTATTTCTTGAGAATTACAAATTATATCATTTATAAAGTAACTTACTAATTTTCTAATAAGCTGATGTATTAAAATATCATATTGAATATTAGAATAAGTACTTTCTATTTCTTTAATTATAGATTTAATAAGAGCAATGCTCTTAAGATCATTTAAAGTAAACAAATTTTCTCTTAGACCATCATCAAAATCATGAGTTAGATAAGCAATATCGTCAGATATATTTGCAACTTGCCCTTCCAAAGAAGGGTAATTTTGTAACTCTAATGAAAACTTCTCCATAATTTGAATTATAAAATGCGGTATTTTTTTATCTTTACGATAAGGTCCATTGTGTTTTATCAAGCCCTCCAAGGTTTCCATAGTTAAATTTAGACCATTAAAACTAGGATATTTTTTTTCAAGTACCGTCACAACTCTTATTGACTGCTCATTATGATCAAACCCGTTAAAATTAGTCATTAATTCTTTTAAAACTGCTTCCCCCTTATGCCCAAGAGGTGGATGTCCAAGATCATGAGCCAGCGCTATTGTTTCTGTTAAGTCCTCATTTAAATTTAAAGCCCTAGAAATAGATCTAGCAATTTGTGCAACTTCAATAGTGTGGGTTAAACGTGTTCTAAAATGATCACCTGATTGAAAAACAAAAACTTGGGTTTTGTCTTTAAGTCTTCTAAAAGCTTCTGAATGTATTATTCTGTCTCTATCTCTTTGATATTCTGTGCGACCTAATACCAAAGCTTCGTCTTCATAAAATCTACCTTTAGTTAAATTACTATGACATGCATAAGGCATTAGTATAGAGTTGTCTTTAGTATGCATCGCTATTCACACAAATATTAATTCATTATAATATATATATGTGATACACTAATGGTGTAATAATGTTAACTTTTGAATCAGTAAATAAAATTTAGGTATTATGCATGAATATTATAACTGACAATCCTAAAACAAGTTTTAACTTGTCTAAGGCCGCTTCTGATAGAATTAAAGTATTATTAAAAGATGAAAAAGGTTCCTACTTTAGAATATCCGTATTAGGTGGGGGTTGTTCTGGTTTTCAATATGATTTTTCATTTGTAGAAATACCAAATGATGATGATCATATCTTTAATGCAAACGGTGTTAGTTATTTAATTGATAAAGTATCAATGGACTTTTTAAAAGACAGTAAATTAGAATATGTATCAGAATTATCAGGTTCATACTTCAAAATTGAAAACCCTAACGCTACAGCTAATTGTGGCTGTGGTACAAGCTTTTCTATATAAATTAAAAACAATCCTATGACCTTAAAAATTGCCAGCTTTAATGTGAACTCAATCAAGATGCGTTTACAAAATGTTTTGGAATGGCTGGAAAGCTCCAATACTGATATAATTTTAATGCAAGAAACAAAAACTATTGATGAGAACTTTCCTTATCTTGACTTTAACAAGAAAGGCTTTGAAGTCACTTTTTGTGGTCAAAAATCTTATAATGGCGTTGCTATAGCTAGTAAATTTCAGATTGAAGAAATATCAAGGCATCTTCCTTATTATGATGAAATAACAGTTGAAGATAATCAAGCAAGATTTGTACATGTTAAAATTGAGAATATAAATATAATTTGTATTTATTTACCAAATGGAAACCCAGCTCCTGGCGATAAATATGAATACAAAATCAGTTGGATGAGACGTTTAATAAAATATGCAAGAGAAATTTACGAAAAGAATGAACCTGTATTAATTGGGGGAGATTTCAATGTAATTCAATCGGAAATAGATTGTTACGACCTAAGTAAATGGACAAACGACGCTTTGTACCTTGAACCAACAAGGAAAAAAATGAAAGAACTTATCAATGTAGGTTTTATAGATTCATTTCGCTTACTGCATCCAAATTTGAAAGAGTTTAGTTTTTGGGATTATCAGGCAGGTGCATGGCAAAAAGATAATGGTATCAGAATAGACTTCTTTTTAATTTCACCTGAAATAGTTGATAGGCTTCTAAATGCTGGTATAGATAAAAAACCAAGAGGAAAAGAAAAGCCTAGCGATCATACACCAATATGGATCGAAGTTGAAAATATATAAAACTTAAGATTTATGTATATTTTTTGGGACAAATTCTGATTTCACAATTTCTCTTGGGTTAGGTACCCATAAGTTACGATTAGGATGCATTCCAGCTCCATAAACAGCAGAAACTGCACTACTTCTCATCCTATTTAACAATCTTGTATCAGCATCGCCCATAGATGGATGATCACCTCCATTGTTTTTTGTTATTTCTTCCCATGCTTCTTTTCTAGCTTTAAATGTTTGAGTATCTATCAGTTGAGTACAATTTATTTCATTTTTATTCAAATCAACTATTATTTCATCACCATTCTCAATTAATGCTATTGGGCCTCCAATAGCTGCTTCAGGACCTACATGCCCTATAACAAGACCAACAGAACCACCTGAAAAACGACCATCTGTCATTAAACCTACGATTATATTTTTTTCTCTACATAAAGTTGTTATTCTTGAAGTTGAATCCAACATTTCTGGCATTCCTGGTCCACCAACTGGACCTTCATATCTAACGACAATCATGTCATTATTTAAAATATTATCAGGTGCATTTTCTAATGTATCTAATAAACTTTGTTCTCCATCAAAAACTCTAGCTTTACCTTTAAAAATATTATTCTCCAAACCACCCTCAACTCCAGCCAATTTCAAAATAGAGCTGAACTCTGGGGATAAATTGCCACCTAATAGTCTTAACCCACCAGTTTCTTTGTAAGGTGACTTTACTGAATAAATTACTTTACCATCAGGACTTTGAGGAGACAGCCTTCTTATTTGATTTTCTAAAGTTTCACCAGTACATGTTAATGTATTGCCGTTTAATAAACCTGAATCCAATAAATCCTTTATAAAAACTTGCACTCCACCTCTCTGATCAATATCCACCATTGAATATTTGCCAAAAGGTCTAGCGTCAACAAGGACAGGTACTACATTTTTAGACAAATGATTAAATTCCTCTGCACTCATAATATCTTCATTAAAATTTTTATAACCAGCAGCTCTAGCTAATTCTGGGGCATGGAGCATAACATTTGTAGACCCACCAATAGACATGGCAACAATAAGAGCATTTCTGATAGAATCCCTTGTAACAATATCTCTAGGTTTTACGTCATTTTTAACCATTGCATCTAAATAACTAATTAACTCGTCTGGAAAAGTATCTGTTCTTCTTTTGTCATCCGAAGGAGGTGAAACCATATGTAAAGGTTGCATGCCTACAACACCTATAAAAGTTTGCATCGTGTTGTAAGTGAACATACCACCACAACTTCCAAAACCAGGACATGCTTCACATGCAATTCTTTTTTTTAATTCTTCATCATCGCTACCAGCAATTTGGTAGCTTGAAATTATATCAAGAGGTTCATTGGTAACTGAATCAATGCCAGGTCTTATAGGTCCATCAGACATTATAATTGCAGGTCTATTATGTTCTAAAATTGCTGACAAGGTTCCAACTGGAGGCTTATCACACGCTACAACAGCTATTGTTCCCTCAAGACCTGACGCGCTCAAATGTTCACATAAAGTATCATTAGTAACTTCTCTTCCAATTAGAGAATAACGCATTTCTCTTGTACCATTCCTAATACCATCAGAAGTCGCAACTGTATATTCTGGTTGAACTAATCTCATTCTAATATCACCAGGATTTTGTCCAATTCTTAAACGAAGCTTTTCATGAATTGTTTTAACCTTATCCTCTACTCCCAAATAACATTGAGAGTCACCTTTATTACCAACAACACCAATTGAAGGTTCATGAATTAAATCTAAGTCTGTGTTAAGAACTCTAGCAATCCCAAAAGTTTGAGAATTTCTCCCGGGATTTTTGTCAATTAAAACTGTCTTAGAATTCTTCATTACTTTCTCCAACCTTTTTTTATAAATTAATTAAAGCTTTTTCTATCTCTGATTTTCTTTGATAAAAAATTTCTTGTTTATTTTTAACTTCTTGAACAACTTTAGAAGGTGCTTTATCGATAAACATTTGATTGTTTAGTCTTTTGCTAATTTGATCAATCTCATTGTTAATATTAGAAAGTTCTTTGTTCAACCTATTTTTTTCAGATTCTGTATCTATTAGGCCTTGAAGAGGTATCATTAAAACTATTTCATCAACAGTACTTATTATAAAATTCTCAGTCTGAGTAATATCTTCAGATACAAAGGTTAAATCATTTAATTTAGCTAAATTAGTAATTAAATTTATATTGCTTTCAATAATATCTTTTTTGTCCTTGTTAACATTTTTAAATATGACATCTATTTTGGAATTAGGAGGTATGTTCTTTTCAACTCTTAAAGACCTTATTGATGATATAATTTTTATTACTAGATCAATAGAATTATTTAATGATAATTTATTAAAGATAGGCTCTGGCCAAGTTGAAGAAATAGCAAACTTTGAGGATTTAAAAAGATTTTCTAAAATTTCTTCAGTAACGTAAGGCATTATTGGGTGTAACATTAACAAAACATTTTTCATGATATTTATTGAGACATGTTTAGTTTCTTCAAAATCTTTTAAATTATCAGTATTATTTAAAATAGGCTTTATAAACTCAATATACCAATCACAATAATCTTTCCAAATAAATTGATATAAGGCGTCTGCTGCGTCATTAAATTTATATTCTTTAATGGCAGTTTTAACTCTGTTGTTTAAATCGTTATAAAGCTTAACTATCCATTTGTTTACCTCAAGGTCAATTTTTTTAATATCCTTATCAATGTAAGATATACAATCATTAAACTCTAAAAATTTACACCCATTCCAAATTTTAGTACTAAAATTCCTATAGCCAGCAATTCTTTCTTCAGAAAGTTTTATGTCTCTTCCTTGAGCAGCCATTGCAGTAAGAGTGAACCTTAAGGCATCTGCACCATATTTAGATGATAAATCTAATGGATCTAAAACATTGCCTTTAGACTTAGACATTTTTTGACCTTTTTCATCCCTAACAAGAGCATGAATATAAACTTCTTTAAAGGGAACTTCTTTATCCATAAAATGAATACCCATCATCATCATTCTAGCAACCCAAAAGAAAATTATATCAAAACCAGTTACCAAGACACTTGTTGGATAATATTTTCTCAAATCCTTAGTTTTTTCAGGCCATCCTAAGGTGGAAAAGGGCCATAAAGCTGAAGAAAACCATGTATCTAAAACATCTTCATCTTGAATTAATTCAACTTTTTTACCATAAAAGATTTCTGCTGCATCTAAAGCTGCTTGTTCATTAGATTCGACAAAAACTTTATTATCTGGTCCAAACCAAGCTGGTATACGATGTCCCCACCAAAGCTGTCTGGAAACACACCAAGGTTGAATATTTCTCATCCATTCATAGTAGGTTTTATCCCAACTTTGGGGAATAAAAGTTGTATTACCCTCTTCAACAGCTTTAATAGCTGGCAAAGCTAATTTTTTTGCGTCAACGTACCATTGATCCATTAGCCACGGCTCAACAATTACGTTTGATCTGTCACCATGAGGAACGGTATGAGTTATATTTTCTTCTTTAACAAATAAATTTAAACTTTTTAATTTCTCTATAATTTTATGTCTTGCTTCAAACCTGTCTAATCCTTGAAATTCTTCAGTACCATTTTCATTAATGGTAGCGTCTGCATTTAATATATTAATAACTTGTAAACCATGCCTTTTTCCTACCTCAAAATCATTAAAATCGTGAGCAGGAGTAATTTTAACGGCACCTGTACCTTTTGTTGGATCCGAGTAATCATCAAAAATAATAGGAATAATTCTATTAATTATTGGTAGTAATACGTTTTTGCCTTTTAGATGCTTATACCTCTCATCATTTGGGTTTACAGCTACAGCTGTATCTCCCAGCATTGTCTCCGGTCTAGTTGTCGCTATTGTTAAAAATTCATCACTACCTTGAATAGGGTAATTGAAAAACCAAAATTTTCCATTAGTTTCTCTCTGCTCTACTTCCAGATCAGAAATGGCGGTTAGTAATTTGGGATCCCAATTAACAAGACGTTTGTCTCTATAAACAAGACCCTCTTTATATAATTTAACAAAAACATAATTAACAGCTTTTGATAAGCCATCATCCATAGTAAAGCGTTCTTTTTCCCAATCAGGGGATGCTCCTAAAGCTCTTAATTGGTTAGTGATTGTTCCACCTGATTGATCTTTCCATTCCCATACTTTTTCAATAAATTTGTCCCTACCTAAATCATGACGAGTGATTTTAGATTTAGCCAATTCTCTTTCTACAACCATTTGTGTTGCAATACCTGCATGATCAGTTCCTGGTTGCCATAGAACGTCAAAACCTTGCATTCGATGAAATCTAATTAAAATATCTTGAATCGTAAATGTTAAAGCATGACCTATATGCAAAGAGCCGGTGACATTTGGCGGCGGCATCATAATAACGTATGGTTTTTTTGAAGAAGAACTGTTGGATGCAAAAGCACCACTTTTTAACCACTTTTCATACCATTTTAACTCTATAGACTTAGCGTCAAATCTTTTGTCCATCATCTTTTGGTAAGCCTGTTTTTAATTGAAAGTTTTACGATCAAATATTTCAAAATTTAATTCTTTATTTTTAAGATTGAAGTTAATTGTTTTTTGATCACCAAAATCTTCTAATGAAAGATTACCCATAATTGACCTTAAGTAAAATAGATCATAAACTTCATCAGCCTCACTCGTAATTAAGTTTGTAGATCCATTTAAATAATCTACTTCCGCTTCTAAAACGTCTAATACAGTTCTTATTCCAAACTCAGCTTCTTTTTGAATACCTTGTAACGCTAATAAAGAAGATTTTTTTTCACTTTTTGATGCTAGAGTTTTTGCAACTGCGCTCTGATAATTTTGAAACGATGAAATAGCGTTTAATTTTACTTGTCTATATTCTTCTGCCAAATCCACAGTTGATGCACTTGCCAATTTATCTAGCCTTCTAATAGTATTTTTTGAAGATTCATTGTAAAAAAGAGGAGAAGTGAATGTTAAATTTGCACCATAACTCTGATAATCACTTGAAGAATTGCTTAATGAGGACTGACTATCCTTGGCAAACAGATCAAATTTAAAAACTGGTCTGTTTTCAGATCTTTTCAATTCAACGTTTTTATTAGCTAAATCTTTTTCCAATTTAGCAATTAAAATATTTATATTTTTTTGCGAAGATATTTTTATAATTTCTTCTTCATTATTAGGAATTGTGAATTTAACGGTTGGCAATTTCAAATTGTTTGGAACAGTTTTAAAACTAGTAACACTTTTAAATTTTGAAATTGATTTGTTGAGATTTCCATCTGCCAAAATAAGCTCATAATTTGCTTTGGCTAATTTAGCTTCAGACTCGGCAAGAACAGTCGGTGTTACAGTGCCAGCTTGAAGTTTTAATTTAGTTGCTGATACATTTTCTTTAAACCTAATTAAACTACGTTTTCTTAATCTAACGACTGATTGATTTGTATATACATCTAAATATGCCTTTATAGTTTCTAGAATTACCTCTTGTTCAACTTTAATTAATTTAAGTTCATTTAATTTGATGTTATCTTTAGCTATTCTATATTTTTCAAATGATTTCCCTCCATCAAATATATTTTTACTAAGAGAAACAGTTGAGGTTATTGAATCATCATTTGTATAAGAACCTGCTCCATCACTCTGTTTGTTTGATGAATTATAAGTTGAAGTTAATGAGCTAGACCAATCTTTTGAAGAATACGCTTCATCAAGAGAATGCTTGGTGGCTTCTAATTTATATTTTTGCGACTTTAATTCAAGACTATTTTTAAGGGCTTCATTGACTGAAATATCTAAGGTGAAATCAGAAGCCAAAACAATTGAAAAACTAAAAAAATTAATTAAAAAATAAGTAATAAAATAAATACTTAAAATTTTTATCTTTTTTAAAAATAACATTAAAACTCCACTATAAATAGCATGATTAATTAAATAACATTTAATAAAAAATTGAAAAGTAAATTCTAAATTATTATGCCAATATGGCTTTATATCTAAAAAAATTAACAAATATAAGTATACTTTTTTAATTGCTTCTGTTGCAACGAAGAGCTATAGAATTGTAATCGCCAAAATTTAGGCCCGATGGCAGAGTGGTGATGCAGCGGCCTGCAAAGCCGTTAACAGCGGTTCGATTCCGCTTCGGGCCTCCATAAGCAAGTTTATTTAAAATGATTCAGATTGAAGAAATACCAATTACCAATGATTTAGTTTTGATTGGTGGTGGACACTCCCACTTATTAGTACTAATGAAACTTTCAAAAAGACCAATAAAAGGTAACAGAATAACTTTAATTACTAATGAAATAGATACACCTTACTCTGGAATGATTCCTGGATATATAGAGGGCATATATTCATGGAGAGATAGTCACATAGACTTATATAGGCTATGCCTTAAGTTAAATGTGCGTTTTATTCACGCAGAAGTTGAGAGAGTTTCAGCTTATGACAAAGAGATTTATTTTAAAGATAGACCTAAGATTAAATTTGATGTTCTTTCTATAAATACAGGCATTCAAAGCAATAATAGTGATATAAAAGGAGCAGCTAAATATTGCCTTCCTGTAAAACCAATATCAAAATTGGCAAATAATTTTTTAAATAAAATAACTAATTATAAATCAATCGCCTTTATTGGTGGTGGAGCAGGATCAGTAGAATTAGCTCTAGCTATTAAGAAAAGGTTCTTAAATATTAACAAAGAAATTAAAATCACTATAATAAGTGGCAAACGAGGTCTTCTTAGCGCTTTCCCTCAAAAAACTAAATTAATATCTCTAAAAACACTAGAGAAATTTAAAATAGATATAATTGAGTATAAGAGGGTTTTAGAAGTCAAACCAAAGCAAATCATTTTATCCGATAAATCAATCCTCAAAATTGATAAGGCAATATTGTCGACCAATTCAATGACGCCCAAATGGCTTACTAGATCGGATATATTATTAACCAAGGATAATTACATTCTTGTAAACAAATCCTTTCAAACAAATTATAAATACGTTTTTGCTTCGGGAGATGTAATTGATTTTGATAATCAAAATCTTAAAAAAGCTGGAGTTTTTGCAGTAAGGTCAGGTAAACCTTTAGCTGTAAATATTAAAAAGTTTATTATTGGGAAAAACCTTCTTGAATATAAATTTAACAAAAATTACTTAGCTTTAATTGGAACAAGCAAAGCATCAGCAATAGCTACAAAATATAACTTAACTTTTAATTCAAAATTCTTTTTTTACCTAAAAAGTTATATTGATAAAAAATTTATAAAGAAATTTAGTGATTTTAGAATTAGAAAAATTACTTTGGACGTTTTGAAAACTAGTCTCTTAAATATTTTTGTGAAACATAAAGAAAAAATTACTGATGAAAATAATTTCATGCAGTGTAAAGGCTGTGCTGCAAAGGTACCTTTAAATGCTCTAAAAAAAGCTTTACCTCAGGAAATTGTGTCTACTTCTGAAGATGCCGTCAGCGTACCTAATTACCCAGACTTATTTCAGACAGTAGATATGATAAACTCAATAATAACTGACCCTTTTATATTGGGTAAAATTGCAGCAAACCATTCTATTAGCG
>Ga0255773_10000219_pt1 | contig 61329 bp, 56 predicted proteins | sample 011ome_17_FD_179971 | JGI IMG/M metagenome (GOLD analysis project Ga0255773, IMG submission 179971) | Coastal salt marsh microbial communities from the Groves Creek Marsh, Skidaway Island, Georgia - 011502XT metaG (version 2) | ecosystem: Environmental > Aquatic > Marine > Intertidal zone >... | reverse complement strand
AAGACATGTTCTATGTACGCAACGGCTCGGGCATTCGTAATATGACATTACAAGGATTATATGGTAGTTTAGGTACTGCAAATGAATATTTAACAAAACGCCCTGGAGGAGGAGCATTTGTGAGCCTTGATCCGGGTGCAGGCGTAGACGATGTTAGTGTTCAAATTACTACTAAATCGCCATATGTGCAAAACGTATCAACTTTTGGAACAGGGTGTACTGGTATGCACATTGACGGTGCTCTGCATAATGGCGGAAATAAATCAATTGTAGCAAACGATTTTACACAAATTATTAGTGACGGTATAGGTTACTGGGCAGAAGCCGGTGGACGATCAGAACTTGTATCCGTGTTTACATATTTTTGTCATATAGGATATCTTGCTGAATCAGGAGGAGTCTTACGTGCAACTAACGGTAACAACTCGTATGGAGAATATGGGTCAGTTGCTGAAGGGTTTAGTTTAATTGAAGATCCTATTACTGCATTAGTTAATAACCGCAGTAAAGACGCACAGTTTAATGAAGCATTTACATACGGTACAACAGAACAAAAAATTCTTGCAATTGCATATAGCAATGCTGGAAGAGGATATACTACAGCATCTGCAACGTTCGGCGGCAGCGGCTTCGGCGCAGTGTCTACATTTGAAGAATTTAGAAATGCAGCTATATCTCAAATTAGAGTTATCGATCCAGGAGATTCGAGTACAGCAGGCGGATTAAATTATCAATATATTGTTAACAGTGCTCAAACAGGCAACGATGGAGAAATATATCTTTCTCAAGCTGATGTAGGTACAGAACAGCTATATGTAGGACAACGCTTGGTAATTATTTCAGGTCTAGGAGTTGGACAGTATGGACAAATTACTGGATATAATGCTGATACAAAACTAGCAATTATTTCTAGAGAGTCTGACGATTCTCTAGGATTTGATCACTTTCAACCAGGGTGGCCAATTGAACCAATTTTAGACGGAACTACAAAATACGCTATTGAGCCGAGGGTAGTTGTTTCTGAGCCAGGATTTTCAACACAGAGTTTAAGTTCTCCAAGTAGCGATACGTGGAAATACATCGCACACGGTGATAACCTATTTATTACTGTTTCAGCTGGCGGTTTTGGCGGAAGTGCATATGTATCAACGAGTTTAGACGGAGCATCATGGAGTTCAGCGTCAGAATTAGGCAGCTATACTATAAGCGGAGTAGTGTTTACGGGATCTAAATGGTTAATTGCTGTTGAAGCTGACGGCGCAACGGCTGCTGACATTGTACTACAATCAGCAGATGGACAAAATTGGACAGCAGTATTACTTCCTGTAACTGCTGATTGGACAGGCATTGCATCTGACACCTCAGGCAATGTAACACTAACATCAAGATTGGGGCAAGCATTATATAGTTCAGATCACGGAGATAGTTGGTCAGTAGGCACATTGCCTACAACTAATCAGCAATGGAGATCGGCAGTATACGGTAATGGAAAATTTGTAGTTACTGATAATGCAGAAGGTGCAATTGCATACAGCACAAATAACGGTAGTACATGGACTAGATTAACTGCAAAACTGTCAGCTTATAATTGGACTAGTATTACGTACGGTAACGGACGATTTGTAGCAATCGCAGAATCAAGTTTAGACTCTACAGCAGGCTTTACAGTTTCGGCATATAGTTTTGATGGTATTAATTGGTACGAATCAATAATTGAAATAGGCGATTTTACTCATGTAACCTACGGCGCAGGCGTCTTTATGGCTACTGGCTTTGGAAATATTATAGCTAAATCAGCAGACGGTAAAGTTTGGAGAACATACGATGAAGATAGTACAATATTTACAACTACTGATTCAGCAATGTGGGAACAAGCTGCATACAACAACGGAAACGGATCTTGGATCGTTGTAAACAGTAGCGGAGTATCATTTAACAAAATAATTACAGGTGCAAAGGCAATTATTCGAGCAAAAGTTGGATCTTCAAGAATAACTGAATTTGCAATATACGATCCGGGTAGTAACTATGTAAGTGATCCGATTATTGAAGTATACGATAATCAAAATACTAAAGATACTGACTTTGTTACCTTTGTCAACGACGGCGTACTTGCACAGCCAGAATTTACAAATAGAGGTCAAGGATTTGTAACTATTACAGCTACATTTACTGGTGACGGCTTTGCAAACATTTATCAAATTAAAGACGAACTAGTAGTTAGTAATTTAAGTAGACTGCCAGGACCTGGGGATAACTTAAATATTGAGGGCATTAATGACGAGCAATATAGTGTTGTTGGTATAACTAATGTTACTGGCACTGGACCATATGCAGCAACATTAAAAATAACTCCAAGACTAGATAGAGCAGAATCACCTGAGCATAACACACCAGTTGAAATTCGTCAACAATATAGTCAAATACGACTAACTGGACACGATTTCTTAGATATTGGTACAGGTGGTACTACATCTACCCGTTATCCAGATTTATATTTAGAAGGGGAAAATCCTATTTTCCCAAGACAGCCGTTTAATGAAACAGTTGCATCAAATGGCGGTCGAGTGTTCTACACAAGTACTGATCAGGATGGTAACTTTAGAGTCGGCGAACTATTTGCTGTTGAACAAAATACTGGTATTGTTACAATCAATGCAAGTCAGTTTGATTTATCAGGATTAACTGAATTAAGTCTTGGCGGAATCCAAATTGGCGGCTCGGCAGTAGTTGTTAGAGAGTTTAGTAAAGACCCTACACTGGGTGCTAATTCTAATAACATTGTACCAACTGAAAAGGCAATACAAACATATATAGCAAGTAGAATTAGTGGCGGCGGATCAAACGCAAGTACTAACCGACTTGTAGCTGGTCAAATTGATATTTCTACTACACAGATTACAACAACATCAGCACTTCCAATACAGATTCCAGTTAAGATGAATATGGTTGATGGCATAGATGGTCACTATCTTGCACTTCAATTTTACTCACATGGCGGGTTTGGCGGAACAGAGTAATATTAATGATTACGATAAATACTATTAACATAGCGTCGAGGTTTATAAATGGCAGAATTTAAATTAGGTAGAATTAGATTTGTTTGGAAAAGCGATTGGGCTGCTTCAACAGTATACTACAAAGATGATATTGTACGCAACGGTGGCAATACTTACGTTTGTATTAACGGTCATAGTTCTTCATCAGACTTCCCTACAGATGCAGCATCGTATTGGAATATCATAAGCGACGGTCAAGAATGGAAGAGCGACTGGGCTCCCGAAACGTACTATAAACAAAATGACATTGTTAAATACGGCGGACAGCTTTACATTGCAAATACTGCACACACTTCTGCAACTAATGAATCTCCGGACTTTTTTGGCTTAGAAGTAAACTTATCTGACTGGGACTTGTATGCAGAAAGTTTTGATTATACTGCTGAATGGCAAGTGGGCACAAAATACAAAGTTAATGATATTGCTCGTTATAATAGTACTGTATATATTTGTACACAAGCACACATTAGTGCAGATAACACTGACGACGGTCTTGAAATTGATCAAGAAAAATGGAATGTCTTTACTAAGGGTATTGAATGGAGAACAACTTGGGCAACTGCTACACGTTACAAAGTTAATGACGTAGTTAAATATGGCGGCCAAATTTATGTCTGTAATGAAGGTCATACAAGTGCAGCTACGGACGATGATGGCCTCGAAGTTGATCAGTCTAAATGGGACTACTTCCACAAAGGTATAGAATTTAAATCAGACTGGGCAACTGCTACACGTTACAAAGTTAATGACGTAGTTAAATCTGGCGGCGGATTGTGGATTTGTGTATTACATCATACAAGTCAATCATATTTGTCAGATGACGAATCAAAGTGGGCACAGTTTGTTGAAGGTTTAGAATTTGAAGATAGCTGGTTAATCACTACACGCTATCAAGCAGGCGATGTAGTAACATACGGCGGCTATAGTTATATTGCTATAACAAACAACGTAGGTAAAATACCCACAAGCAATCCTACTGATTGGGATTTATTTACAACCGGATTCCGTTTCCTAGGCGAGTGGGACGAAGACAGCTCAGATTACGAATACAAAGTAGGCGATGTTGTTAGACTGGGTGGATACTCATATTTGTGTATTGCTGATCACGGAACAGGTGGTGCCGGATCAGGACAGCGTCCTCCAAATGCAACATACTGGGAAAGATTAAACAGCGGCATTTACTGGAAAGCTAACTGGGTTGATGCAACATATTACGATGCAGGCGATGCAGTTCGTTATGGCGACAACAGCTACATCTGTGTATTAGAACATACATCAGATGAGATTACACTACAAAATAGACCAGATCAAGATGTTACTGGTACTAACTGGAATGTATTAGCCGCAGGACCTGAAGTTAATGTATTAACTACAGATGGCGACATTGTTTATTACGGCGGCGCAGGTCCGACACGTTTACCAATCGGCCAACCTGGACAAACACTAGTTGTTAATTCAACAGGCGATGCACCTGAATGGAAATACTTAGGTGCATTAAATAATATTGTTTATGTATCATCAGACGGTAAAGGTGTTGATTTGCCTGCACCAAATTACGGTGTAACATTAGATCGTCCGTTTAAGACTGTACGTTATGCAACTGAACAAGTTGCTGCCGGAACATTAAGATATAATGCAAAAAATCTTATTACATTAAACAGAAGTTTCATTCAGGCAGAAGTAGTTGAATGGGTAAATTACCAAATTGCAAACCCAACAGGTATATGGGTAGGATTTACTAATTCTGATATTGATAAATGCAGAAGAGACGTAGGTCAGATAATTGATGCTATTGTATGGGATATGTCTCATGGTGGCAATGAAAGAACTAGATTAGCTGCCAAGTCTTACTTTGATGCAGGCGTATTAATCGCTGCAATTGCAGACGAAGAAGAACAGTTAGTAGAAGCACTAACATATGCAATTGAAGTTGTTGATGCAGTATTATCTAATGTGGCGCCAGCAGCAAATTATCAAACATTAAATAGTGTTGCAAGTCCAATTACGCAAGTAGTTGATGTAACATTTATAGAAGAAACTGATGCGCAAGCAAGTTTTGAATCTTATTTAAGTGTCATTACTACTGCACTAACTGCTGGAGTTGACGACGATATACCTACAGAGCGTAAACCGCAGAATACAGTATTTGTTAAAACTGGAGAGTTTGAAGAAGTATTACCAATCATTGTTCCTGAGAACACCGCAGTAGTCGGCGACGAATTACGTTCAACAAGAATTGTTCCAGCAGCTAGCTTAGTTAATGCAACAGATGCAACTTATAGTTTAGGCACTATTAATAGATTAAAAACTATTATCAGTGATATTGTTACTGATCCAGGAAATGTTACTAAGACTACCGGCAACGCCTTAGATCCAGTAACTACACGACCAGTCGGTAGCTTAGGTTCTACAGCAGCAGTAACTTCAGTAGTTAATTTGACTACTGAGATGGTTGATATTCTAACTAATGGTGTCGGTAATGCTGATGCACTAGTGTTTACAGATACAGGCGTAACTGCTAAAACTACTGCTCGTACTGAATTACAAACAAATAGAGCAACTATTATTAGTGATCTAATTGCTTGGATTACTTCAACTTATCCGGGTTTAGTTTACGATCAAACTAAGTGTGAAAGAGATACAGGATATATTGTAGATGCTATATCGTACGATATTCAATACGGCGGAAATAGCGCAACGTTAGTTGCTGCAAATGCATATTTTGTAGGAGCAGTTGCAGTACTTCCAGCAGGACAAACTGTAGAAACAGCAGCAGCATTAAATCAATTATCTGTTATTGTTAATAGTTACTTGTCGGGAGCAACAGAAGAAACTGAAGCTGCTGGATTACTACAAATTATCGAAGATGTTGTTACTGCTGAAAGCATAAGTGGATTACCATCAGAAGTTACTCCTGACATTACATGGACAAGTGCTGCTGCACAGGCATCTCATGCTGCGCTAATTACAGCAAAATCAGATATCCAATCTTCAGCACTAGGTTATGTAACATCAAATTGGCCTACACTAGAATTTACAAGAGCAACATGTTCACGTGATGTTGGATTAATTGTTGATGCTTTAGCATATGACACTGCATTTGGTTCTAATTATAGATCTATAACAGCTGGACTAGCATATTACAGAGCTACTGCATCAGCACAACTTGTTCTTGCAGAACAGCTAGATGCAACTATTGGTATTGTTAATTTTATCAAGTATAAAGCTAAACTTATTGCTACAGCAGGTGCAGGCGCACTAGCAGAAACATTGATGCAGGAAATTTACAATTACATTGACTTTAAAGTTAATGCAAACGGCGAATTACCGCATGTTACAGGTACTAATGCACCTAATACTTCAACTGATTACACATATGGTGTCGAATCATTAGAAGCTAATAGAAACTTCTTAGTAGCAGAAGCAAATGCATTTATTGCAGATACATATTCAGATACTGCAACAGATACTACTGTAACTTCAGACGTAATTACAATAAGCGACACTAGCTGGATGCTTCCTGGCACTGCTGTTGTATTTGGTGGAACAACATTTGGCGGTATTACTGCTGGCGTTACGTATTATGTATTAACAACTCCATCTAGTACAACATTTACAGTATCCGAAACACGAAGCGGCACAGTACTAGCATTAAGTACAGCATCCGGCTCAATGACAGTTGATCTTGCGTATAGTGTAGCAGCGTGTTCTAGAGATGTACATGCATACATTGATGCGCTCAAGAACGACTTAACATACATTGGCAGTTACAAATCATTACTAGCAGCACGTTATTATGCTAACGCAGTTAACGGTAGCTTATTAGAAGACATGTTCTATCTACGCAACGGTACTGGATTAAGAAACTGCACTATAGCAGGATTAACTGGTACCTTAAGTACAGCAAATGCATACGGAACAAAACGCCCAACAGCAGGAGCATTTGTAAGTCTCGATCCAGGTTGGGGTACTACACATACTGCTGCTTGGATCACTAACAAATCACCGTATGTACAAAACGTAACAACATTTGGTACTGGATGCGTTGGTTGTAAAATTGACGGCGCATTGCACGATGGCGGAAACGATTCTATTGTTTCCAACGACTTTACACAAATCTTAAGCGATGGCATCGGCGTATGGTGTACTAACTTAGGCAGAACAGAACTTGTATCTGTGTTCTCATACTACGGACACATTGGCTACCTAGCAGAGAACGGTGGTAAGATTCGTGCTACAAACGGTAACAGTTCATATGGTGCATTTGGTACTGTTGCTGAAGGTATTGATATTACTGAAGTTCCAGTAACTGGCACAGTAACAAACCAATACTTTGATGCAATTGTACAGACAGTCTTTACTGATGGTTCTGAAATATTAGCATTCGAATACTTAAATGCTGGCGTAAACTATACAGCAGGTGCAAGTGCATTTGTTGTTATCGGCGAAGGTTACGGCGCAGCAATTGACCAAGTACAAACAGTTGACGGTGGTGTATTTGAAGTTAGATTACTTGATACTGACGTTAATGGAGATAGCACTGGTGATTTCGGCGGCGAAGATTATGCTACGGCAAGTTCAGTAGCACAATCAGGAAATGCTACGCAAATAACATTGTCAAACACTGATGTTGCATTATCAAGTCAATATGTAGGAATGATGATTTACATTGTAGCAGGAGTTGGAGCAGGACAATACGGATATATTAATTCATATAATGCTGGTACAAAACTTGCTACAATATATAAAGATAGCGACGGTACTCCTGGATGGGACCACTTGACAGGTGCGGCTATTGAAAGTGTATTAGACGGTACAACTACATATAGTGTTGAGCCTAGAATTACATTTACTGCACCTCCGAGTGGGTTATATGCAGATACTGCAAAGGGTCGTGCAGTTATTGCTGATGGTAAAATTGCAAGAATTACTATACACGATCCAGGTGTAGGTTATCTAACTGCACCTACAGTAACAATTACTGATCCTAACAACACTGTAGAAGCTCCAACAGAAGCAAGAATCGGCGACGGTGTCCTAGCTCAACCTACATGGTTAAATCGTGGAACATCGTATACTACTGCGCAAGCAACAGTTACTGGTGACGGTTATGCAGACTTGTATCAACCAGGCACACTAATTAGAGTAGAAGGACTTACTGGAGCACCGTTACCAGGATCTAACATTACATTTGGATCACTTCCTGGACAGTACTTTAAACTAGTAGCAGTAAGAGATTTAATAGGATCGGAACCAGGACCTTATACTGCGCAATTGCAAATTAGTCCTGAAATGTCAGTTACAGATGCTCCACAGCATGCTGATACTTTAGAATTTAGAATTCGTTATTCGCAAGTTCGACTAACAGGTCACGACTTCTTAGATATTGGTACTGGCAACTTTACTAATACTAACTATCCAAACATTCCATTGATTGCACCGGATTCTACTAAAGAAACTGTTGAATCAGGCGGCGGACGTACATTCTTTACATCAACTGACCAAGATGGTAACTTTAGAGTCGGCGGATTGTTTAGTGTTGAACAAGCAACTGGTATTGCTACATTGAATGCAGATGCATTTAATATTAGCGGATTGCAAGAGCTATCACTAGGTGAATTAGGTCTAGGTGGTACAGGTGCAGTTATTACTGAATTCAGTACTGACGGTACATTTACTGCTAACAGTGATAATATTGTTCCAACACAAAAGGCAATTAAGACTTATATTACATCACAGATTGGTGGCGGTGCTGCTACGCTAAACGTAAACACTATTACTGCTGGTCAAATAGAAATTTTAGCTGATCAAATTAGTACAACAACAGGCAACCAGATTAATATGTTACAAAAAGTGAACTTTACAAAAGGTGTTGATGGAATTCCTATTGCAATGAATTACTTCTTATTAGGTTAAATGCAATTGCATTAAACAAGATAAATAACACTATATAACGTACAACGGAGAACACAAAAATGGCATCAGGAAAATTAGGCGTTGAGGAGTTAGTAGCAGCTACTAATACCACTGTTTATACTTGTCCTGCAGATATATTTGCAGTAACAAGTATTTCAGTATGTAATCGCGGTAACTCAGCAGTGGCTATTCGAATTGCAATTGCGGAAGCAGATGTGCCACTAAATTCAGAATACATCGAATACGATGTTGAACTATTGGGCAAAGGTGTAATTGAACGTACAGGACTAATATTAGATGCTGGCAAGAGACTAGTAGTTTATTCTTCAGCCGAAAATGTAAGTGCAGTTGCATTTGGAATTGAAACTGCTATAGCATAAATACAAAGACAAAGGAATTACCAAAAATGGGAAGATATATTTCAACTACAGGAACAGCAAGTACAGTATTACGTGAAGTAAACAGTACGTATTCAGCAGTCGTTAATGACAGAATACTAGCTGACAGCAGCACTGCTGCATTTACAATCACACTGCCAGTTAGCACAAGTTTACTAGTTAACGACACAGTACACATCATCGATATTACTGGTAGTAGTACTACTAACAATATCACAATCGCTCGCAACGGAGCCAAAATACAAAACTTAGCTGAAGATTTAGTTATAAACGTTAATAATGCATCTATTACACTAATGTATAGTGGCGTTACATACGGTTGGATTATCATAGGAAGTTAATATTATGGCAAGTTTACGTTCACTATTACAAGATAAGGTAACTCCGGTATATGGTGGAGTAAACCAAGTTGACAGAACGGTTAGTGGCCAACAAATGATATTTGTTGGAATGTGTAGTGGCGATACTATGGACACCAACTACTGTAGGAATTTCGGCTGCTTATGGCCAATACCGGCAGGTTCTCAATATGTTACATTTGAGATCTGGGGCGCTGGCGGCGGCGGCGCAGGTGCATGTTGTTGCGGTTGGGGATTCTCAGGCGGCGCAGGCGCATACGCAAAGAAAACACTAGACAATACTGGCGGAACATACGATGGCCAAGCATATGAAATGTTTGCAGCATACAGAGGCTGTTGTAGCCCTGTTGGAAGCTGCGGATATAGAGGATGCCAAAGCTGGGTTACTGGCTCAGGACTAAGCAACTTCTGCGCTGAAGGCGGCGCTCCGGGATGTTTCCGTTGCAATATGTGGACAAATATGAACTTAGGTATTTGCCCAAGTAATGTTACATCACCTGCATGTGCTTGTTATTTTGGTGCTGATTATGGAGTTCCGGGACTTGCTGGAATGATGCAGACAGACAACTGTACTGCTAATAGTTGCCAATATAAAATAGGTGTTCCTAACCCAGGCGAACAATCAAACGGTCCAAACGCATATCACTTTATTAGATATAGTGACTTTAACGATGTACCAAACGCAGAAATGTGTCACAATACTGGTGCTGGCTTAACCAGCGGCGGCCGCGGCGGCGTAGCAGTTGGTATGGGCGGCATAACTGCAACAGCACAAGGCGGCAACTGTTACTGCGGTATCGGCGGTGGTCCAGGATTAGTAAAAGTGAGTTATTTATAATATGTCAAATTTAAGATCATTACTTCATTCAGGAGATGCAAAATACGTAGGAGAAACACCTGCAGACTTTGCATTGAACCCACACGTAGCAGGTTCTCTTAAACCAAGTGGTTGCACACAAGTATTCCAAATGCGCTGCCATTATACACCAGATAGCAACTATGGACAAGCATGTGTTTGTTCATGGTGTACTCCATCTAGTGCAGATCAAATAACATTTGAAATATGGGGCGGTGGTGGCGCTGGCGCAGGTGCATGCTGTTGCCAGAACGGTCAACCAGGCGGCTCCGGAGCATATGCTAAGAAAACTGTGTTTAAGAGTGACCTTACAGCCGGTCAGTGTTATTGTTTCTGTATTGCATATCCGACAGATTGTTCTGTAACATGCTGTGGAATTTTAGGATGTGTTACACGAGTAAGCGGACAAGGTCTAAGCAACTTCTGTGCCGAAGGCGGTGTTGGCGGTAAAAACTGCTGCTTTACATTCTGGGGGAACTATAGCTGTGTAGGTAACTGCTGTGCAACTGGTCGTTTGTATCTATGCTACGATCAAAATACATGCAGATGTTTCTACGGTGCAGATTCAGGTAGTCCAGGTAAAGCAGGTTGGTTGTGGGCACAATGTGCATGCGGACCGTGTTACTGGAAATATGCAATTCCATTCCCAGGCGGATTAATTAATCAATGCGGCGGGTATATGATGAGTCGTGTGCAGGGTAATGCTTGTAACAACGAATGGATGAAGTGTGGCGTAACATTTGGTTATCATAGCAACACAACTGATCAGTTTGTTCCAGGAATGGGAGGCTTATCTGCTACAAGTTGCGGCGGCGGATGTTGCTATGGATTCAGTGGAAATCCAGGCATGGTAAAGATAACATATAAGTAATATAGGTAACAGGAAAACATGGCAACATTAAGATCATTATTAGCAAATCCAATAGATGGCACAGTGCCGGCTAGTGCGTTTGAAAACTTTTTGCCAGCAGGCGAAGCATGGGTTTGGCAAGCAAATTGCTGGACATGTAATCAAAGTGGCTATCAAGAAGTTTGTTGCATGGCTTGGGTAGTAGAAGCAGGCAAAACTGATGTAACATTTGAAATATGGGGCGGCGGTGGCGGCGGCGCAGGATCGTGTTGCTGTATGTCTGGTCCGGGTGGCGGCTCAGGGTCATATTCAAGAAAACAAATTACAGCAACAGCTGGTGATAGATATTGCATGCAATTAGCACAAGCTACTGATTGTGCAGCAGCTACAACTGGCTGTCGTGGATGTACTACATGGGTTGTAGGTAATGGTTTAAGCAACTTCTGTGCTGAAGGCGGCGCAAGCGGAACTTCTTATTGCTTCCCAAGTTGCTGCTTCTCTATGTGTACTTGTGGCACACAAGCAGTAGCATACGGCGGCGACGTAAACAAAGAAGGCGTTCGTTCATGTTGGTGGTTTATATGTTGTGACAATCAATGTTATAACAAAAGATTTCAAGCATACCCTGCAGGATTAGTTAACGAAAATGGCGGTGTTGCACTTACAGGACAACGTGGCAATAACTATGTTGATTTTGAATCATGTATAGCAGCAAGCTATATCGGATTTGCCCAAATGCAAAACCAATATGTTCCAGGGCTTGGCGGTGGAACAGGTATGACACGCGGCGGCTGTTGCTCATGTGGAATTCCAGGACGCCCTGGACTAGTTAAAATAACTTACAAATAATTAAGGTGAAAAAGAAATGATTAATAACGTTAGCATAGAGTTTGAATACAACTTACCAGATGAGTATTTAATGCAAACTAATGAACTAGAACTCACTGGTACATACACATATACTGGACCTGATAAATTATATGTATTTGTCAGAAGAGATACTATGTTGTTAGATCCGTCAGTGGGGTTTGTACCTGTTGATAAAAAGAATCCAGAAGAGAGCGAAAAAGAAGCAACGCTAAAAGCAGGTCAAGGATGGCATGCTGTATTAGTAGTGGCTGCTGATCAACCAGTTATTGCAACACTAATTGCATGTCCGAAGATGGCAAGCGAGTTACCACAAAAAGAATACAAGCTCGACGGTGATGATACTGTTTACTACAGTAGACCAGATCCAATTATGCCAGATCATTGCTACGAAACTGCTGAGATTTCGTATAACTTAACTTCAGGTACTTTTGGTGAGTTTCCATGGAAGCAACCGCACATTACTATGGAAGAATGGGAAGCTGCAAGAACTATGTTAATCGATGCTGCAACTAGAGATATTGCAGACGAAGATACTACTGACGAAGTTAAAGCAGAATTAGAAGAGTTTAAGGCAGAGCTAGAAGCATTGCCTACTAAGTTTGCTGGATGGAGCCCATGGCAAATTCCATTCCCGATTGATCCACGCAACGCAAACGATCCAGCTCCAGAAGAGTAAACTGCCATAACTGGTCTCTTTTAAAAATCTATCCTATAAATATCTTGTAATTAGATATTAAGGGATTTTTAATGAGACCAGTTGCTTTCTTTATGAACGGCGGAGCAGGCAGAGTAATTTGCTCCATTCCTGCATTAGAAAAATATGCAGAAGAAACTTCCGATAACTTTATAATTGTATGCGAAGGCGGCATGGATATGTATAAGGGGCATCCCTTGTTACATGAACGTGCGTTTGACGTATGGCATAAAGCAATCTTTGAAGAAAAAATTAAAGACATGGACATTGTAAGTCCCGAGCCATACAGGGTATGGGAATACTATAATCAAAAGTGTTCACTTGCACAGGCATTTGATATTTTAATTAATAACAAGGGTGTTAGAGAATTACCTCCACCTGCAATTGTTTTAAATGATGACGAACGAGTTACTGGTCATACCATCGTTAAAGAAGTAAAAGAAAAAACCGGCAAAGATAAAGTAATTGTATTACAACCTTTTGGACGAGGAGTTCAAAATATGGGTGCAGCAATTGTTGATCCATCTGGTCGTAGTATCGAATATCAAAATTTAATTAGTTTTATTAAAAAATTATCTAAAGATTATGCCATTATATTAATGACAGAAATGCAATTTAATTTTGAACATGAAGGTATTACTTTCCCAGTAGCACAGCCTAAAGACATTAATTTGCGTCAATGGGCAGGCGTTATTAATGCAGCAGATTACTTCTTCGGATGCGATAGTGTAGGTCAACATATTGCATATGCATACGACAAGCCGGGTACTATTATTGTTGGTAGTACATTTGCAGAAAATGTATCGTATCCTGAAAATCCAAAATTTGATATACAAGACATGGGCGAAGGTAAGCGAGTATACGATCCTATTCGTATTATGCCAGATGAAGTAGCTCAACGCAATAATAACGGAATTATGTTAATGAATGATGCTATTGAAGACGTTATTATTGAATCATTAAATAATAATTTTGCCACTTGGGTAACACCAAAAACTAAAGTTGTAGTTGCTGAAACTTTAGAAAAGTTAAAAGCACCTACAGCATCACCCTTAAAATTAATACCAGGAACTAGTCCTGTAACTACTGATCTAAAATGAGGAAACATATGAACGATAATAAAGACTTATGGATTGCTGCAATTGCTAGAGGACATAACTCTGGTGTATGTTTAATGAAGAATGGCGAAATTATTTTTAGTATTGAAGAAGAAAGAATTAGTCGCCAAAAATATGACGGCGGCCCATTTGCAAGTATGGTCAAAATCTTAGATTATACTGATAGACTAGATTACCTAGTAGTTGCACATACACAACCATTATCTGAAACTGCTGCAAAAGTAGATTTTACAGGTGATAACGTGTATACTGGTATGGCACGTAAGTTAGGTTTAATTGATAGAAAAGAAAACATCTACGAACATCCTCAGGTAATTGACTTGAGTCACATGCATCATAAATTACATGCTGCCTGTGCATTTTATAGAAGCGGATTTGAAAGCGCAACTGGCGTTATTGTTGATGGCGCCGGAACATTTATTCCATTGCAAATGAATGGAGAATCTATTACTGGATGGGAAACTGAAAGTGTTTTTGATTGTTCTTATCCTTCTAACTTTACTACTGTGTACAAGAATATCGGAACACGTGGCCCTAATGGTGGAGCAATGTTTCCTACAGTAGAAGACGGTCGTGAATATATGACTACTGTAAGCGATCGTGCAGGCATTGTAAAAGTCTACGAAGCAGTAACGCAGTACTGCGGATTTAGTGCAATTGAAGCTGGCAAAACTATGGGACTGTTTCCATATGGACAGCCTAATAATAAGTTTCCTAAGTTATTTGAAACTGATACAACAGTTACATTATCAAACAGAAACATAATTGTACCAACTTATCCCAATGCAGGAACAGTAAACGGAAATCTATATAAAGAGTTAGAAGCTAGCGATGCCAACGACTTGACAACTTTGCAAAATAGACGAGATTTGGCTTATGCATGTCAAATTGAAACTCAAGAACAAGTTGCTAATTTAATTAGAAAAGCTGTTAGCCTAACAGGTAATAAAAATGTTGTAGTTAGTGGTGGTTACGGATTGAATTGTGTTGCAAACTACTACTACCTAGATGCACTAAAAGACGAAGATATTAACTTGTATGTAGAACCAGTGTCTAACGATGCAGGTACTGCTATGGGTGCTGCATATATGGTTTATAAATCTATCACAGGCGGAACTGAAGTACTTCCAAGACAAGATACATTATACCTTGGACCAGTACACACTTATACCGAAGACGATATTAATTCTATTGCAGCAAAATACAATGGCGTAGTTAGTGATGCAACACATGCAGATGTTGTAGAACTAATGACAAGCAAGAACATCGTTGCTAACTTCCAAGGACGTTCAGAAAACGGACCACGTGCGCTAGGCAATCGTAGTTTAATGTTTGATCCTACATTTCTAGATGGTAAAGATTTTGTCAATGAAATCAAGCATCGTGAATACTTTCGCCCATTTGCAGGCAGTATTTTAGAAGAAGATGTACACGAATGGTTTGATCTGCGCGGCATGGAATCGTCGCCTACTATGATGTATGCTGTAAACTGCCAGCCTGGTATTGAACAAAAGATTCCTGCTATTATTCACGTAGACGGAACTTGCCGTATTCAAACAGTTACTAGAGAACAGAATCCACATTACTATGATATTATTAAAGTGTTTAAAGAAAAGACAGGATGTCCGATTATCTTTAATACTAGCTTTAACTTAGGCGGCGAACCTCTAGTTGAAACTTTAGAAGATGCACTATGGACTTTACAGCAGAGTCGTATTGAATATCTGTATTTGCCTGAATACAACAAGTTAGTTACTATTAAGAATTTGTAATAGAATGCTATAAATACACTGTACAATAAAGAGAGACATAATAGATGTTTAATATAAAAAACTTTTTTGGTCAGGGTCTTAAAAACAGTGTATTAATGAAAAATAATAGCGGTTTTTCTCATTCTGGGCCATGGCAACTAGTTAATGCTAGTAATACTATGGATAGATGGCATATTGGCGATTTTAGTGCCGTTGAATATACTATATCTGTTGACCTCGATACGTCTAATAAAGAAATTCTAAAATGTCTAGTTACTGCAACAAGAAATGATGCACAACTAGTTGTTTATGCTAGATCTTTTACAAACACACAGCTAGTAAATATGTCAGCAGTAGTGAATAATTCATATGTAGATATAATAATCAAGCCAGAGTCAACTAAGAAAGCAGCATCAAAGTTTATTTTTACAGCAAATTACTTTCAAAATCAAAATCCACTAGTACCATAAAAATGGTAGTAGATAAATACAATAGTTGGAGATTGAGATGAAAAAAGCCGCAGGAACAGCCTTTAGATCAGATTATGGATTTTATAGTCCTAACTTCTCTGTCGATGCAGAAGGCAATATAATTGCTGCGTCTATCAATACAAATGAATCTAGCGGCACACTTGCAGATTATATAATTACAGATGTAAACCCAACTGATTCATTAGATGTTGGTGCATTTTGGGTTGAAGGGTATGATAATTCATTTCCTGCACTTACCCTTGAACGCGGTAGACGATATATAATTTCATTAAATTTAACACTAAAGAAGTTTTATCTAAGAAGACCATCTAATATTCTTTATTCGCAAGGGTTAATACATAGTGACGGTACAACAGGTGAAGCTGCTTTAGGTAAAGATTCAGGAACATTAAGCATTACAGTTCCTACTACATACGCTGATAACACTATACGTTATACAGATGTTAGTGGTATTGATTACGGAGTATTTAACGTAGTTGATCCTACAGGACGCTTTGGTAGTGTAGAAATAACTTCTATAACACAATCATTAGACAGCGAATCAGGTGCATTAGTTGTTGCCGGCGGCGTTGGCATTGCAGGCGATTTGAATGTTGCAGGCAGCATTACATCAACTGCTTTAGAATTAAATGGCATTGGAATTGCAAAATTTGATGCAAGCACCAATTTAGAATTAGGTGCAGGAAATAGAATTGTACTAAAGATTGATTCGGTAGAAATAGGTAGTGTAGATAGTTTAGGACTATCAATACCAATAAATAATGCTAGTATAGATAACACTATAATTGGTGGTACAACTCCATCAACGGCAACATTTACTTCGGGTAACGTAGAAACTGTTGTAGTGAGTAATAGTACCAGCATTACAAACAAACAATACGTAGACAGTACCGCTACAGCATTAGCAATAGCATTTGGGATATAAAATAATATGGCAAAGACACAACTAAAAAATTACGTTTTCAAACCAGGCATTGGAGCATTAGGAAATGTTAACCCAAGTGCATACGACTTGCTGCTTAGAAACAAAGATTTCTTAATTGCAGAATCTATAGAATACATTAACCAAGAAATCATTGATGCTAATAAATGTCAGCGAGATACGGGTTATATTATTGACGGCTTAATTGCTGACTTAAAATGTCAAAGCACATATTATTCTTACTTTATAGGTTTAGCAGAGTTTAACTCATTAGATATTTCTAATACAGTTGTTAGAACAATTCAACGAGTACAAACTGATGCTAAAGCAAGGGCAGCAACACACTATACAGGTACTGAATTAACAACCTTAAATGCAGAGATTGATTTCTATTGCAACGAAGTTATTGACATTGCGCAAAATGGCCGCACCGCAGCTGATCTCCCTACTTATAGTACTGTAGGTGTAGCTACTGACAGAGTAAATGCCGCAGTTCAAGTACTACAAAACTTTTATTTTCTTGCAGCAGAAGTTAATGCGTGGGTAGATGTAACATATCCTAGCCATAATCATGATGTTGCCAAATGTAGTCGAGATGTAATATACGCATTGGCCGCAGTAACATTTGATATTTTATATACCGGTAATACTGCAAGTTATGATAGTGCTAAGTTCTTTAATAATTATTCATCATCTGGTGCAACAGGTATTACTAGTGCGCACAAAGCACAAACAGTAGCAGCATACAGATACTTACAATCTATTATAGATGATATTATTACTGCTACTCCTATTACAAAGTCTGCAGGTAACACGTTGTCACAAAACGTATCTAATCCACCTAGTACACCTGCGCTAGGATTAGAAGCATCAAACTTAATTGATATTGTTGCAGATGTTGTTGAAACTGGATTAGGTGCATTGCCTACAAAAGTTGCTTACTCTGGTGTCGATCCGTTTGCTGATTTAACTAGCGACTTAGTTACAAATAAAGCATCAATTGTATCTGCAATTACTTGGGACCCAGCATACACTTATAACTCAGCAAAATGTCAGCGAGATTTAGGATATGTATTAGATGCATATTTGTATGATTTGCGTTATGGCGGTAATTCAGAAACACGCAGAGTTATTCATTATTACTGGGACCAGACAGTTGCGCAAGTTGACGGAAATAGAATTCCTGAAATCGATACACATGCGTTTATCGGTGATTTAATTACAGATTATATTTTTACAAACACTGCATATTCAAATGAAGGCGCAGTTACACAAACTATAGATTTGACAAAAACTGCTGAACCAGCAGCAATTTCTAAAATTGATACACTCGTGTCTAATACTGTAGCTGTTATTAGCAATGGACTACCGTCGTTGCCTGCATTAGAGCCTACAGGTGTAGGTACTATTAAAATACAAGGCAAGTACGGCGCATACGAATTATTGTTAATTACAAACAGTACAAAAAGTGAAGTAATTTACAACTTTACTAATGCAACTACTGGTGCTAGTATTAGCATTAAAGATCATGGTGAAGATGATGAATTTCCAACATATCTTCAAACTACTGACGGCGTAACTACACTTACATTAAATTACGATACTAGTGCGCATAGCGAAACTGACGAATTACAAATATTTGTAGAAGAAAAAGAAGTTCGAATCAGACCATACGACTTTGGTACAGATGCAATTGAACGTATGCGTATTGCACCTCCAATGTCTATGCTTGATGCTGACTTTGAGTACGGATTACAGCCAACTAAGTGGAGTGCGATCGGTACATTGCGCGGATATCCTAGTGTATACGAATTACCAGGAACTGACACTCAAGTTGTTTCGGTTGTAACAGATGCAAGCGCTGGAACAAACGGAATTGGTCAAAGTTTAATTACTGTAACTACTCCTTCACCGCACGGCTTTGAACCGGGTACACCTATAACAATTAAAGCATTTGAAAATAGTATCAACGGTGCAGCTCGTGCAGAAGGAGCATTTATTATTATTAATACTCCGACTTCAAATACATTTACGTATTATGCAAAAGCAAAAGTAGGAACAACAAACGGACAGGTTATAAGTACAAACTATACTCAATTACGCGAAGCTGGATTCTATACAGGCGCTGCGATCGGGTCCCCTACATTTGTTATTGCAAGTAACGGCAGTGCAGGAACAATGACTACGGAATTAGCTGTATTAGCTGGACAAGATATTATACCATTTGATGGTGATGCACCAGAGATAGGATCACCGATTGATGATGTATCAGGAGCAGTACCGCTAGGATCTCAAGTAACTTCTATTAGAAGTACTAGCGCCGGCGGCGGAACTTTCTTAAATGTTCAAGTTTTAGGCGACTATAATATTGGTGCAACTACTATCACTGTAGCAGACGCAACTGGTGTAGAACCTGGATTAGCAGTTAACAGTGGAAATGGATATGCTACATATGTAAGTAATGTAGTAGGAAACGATATATCATTCACGCTTCCTACTACAGACAATATCAAAGGTAATACTTCTACATATACAGTAACAGGCGAAACAGTTGCTGGCATTGGTAGCGAAGCAACATTTAACATATCAAGAGCAGCAGGAGTATATACAGTTGATTCAATTGTTGACGATGGCTTAGATTATGAAATTGGAGATAGAATATTAATTTCAGGTGAAGAACTCGGCGGCGTATCACCTGATCACGATTTAACACTTGTAGTTGATAGTACATTTAGTAATGGTGCAATATCGTCTGTATTAGTTGAAGGTACAGCCTTTGACGGAGTAGCAACAATTACTGGTTTTCAACCACCTGCAAATGGCGGTATAGGTTACGGCGCATATGTTGATGTTGACATTGTTAATAACGTATTTTCTTCAGTTACATTAACAACTGAAGAAAACTATGATTTTGCAGTAAACGATAGAATAATTGTTACTGGTGATAATTTTGGCTCTAATGGAGTTGCCGGAACAAACGATCTTATTGTAACAGTTACTAGCGTTGATAGTGAAGGGACTATTTTAACTACTACTGTAGCAGGTACTGCTCCTGATAGTTCTAAATCTTTTTATGATCCCACATGGTCAACAAATAACTTAGGAACTGCTGCATTTTTTCAAGTTGTTAAAAACGGAACAGCTTATACTGTTAATTTTATCAACCCTGGATTTGACTTTATACCGACTGATGTTATAACTGTATTAGGATCTGAATTAGAAGGCATTGATACTACAAACGATTTAACTATTACTGTTGATAATGTAGACGGTAGTGGTAGAATTACTAACTTTACAGTTAGTGGCTTAGCAACTAATATCGATCAATACCTCAATGTAATTGCTGATCCATTAATTGGTACCTCAGCAGCATTTTCAGTAACACTAAACGCTGGATCTTATAATGTTGCAGTTACATCATTGGGACAGAATTACGGAATAAATCAGACATTTACAATACTAGGCTCACTATTATATGGTGAAGATGTAACTAATGATTTAGAAATTACTATTACTTCAACAAATGCCACTGGCGGAATACTTGCAGTATCAGCTACAGGTACAGCAGTTTTAGGTACTGGGTCATATACTAATATTTCAGGGACTAATGAAATTCCACAAGGTAATGGCGGTCAGTTTACAATAGTAAGAACTAACGGAACATATCAAAGTATTGTTTTAGAAAATGAAGGCACTAATTATGGCGCCGGAAATAGAATAATAATTCCAGGCGACAATTTAGGCGGTATATCTCCATTAAACGATATATTAATTAAAGTAACAACAGTAACTGTCGGTACAGACGGTATTGACACATTTACATCAGAATTTGTAGAAGCCTCGCCTGGCGTTAATTTTGATTTAATATCAACGTTTACTATTACAGAAGTAACAACTAATCCATTACCGGCTGATTCTGAATTAACATTTAGCGCATTGGCAACTATTGAAGTTGAGTTTACTAATGCTCACGGATTAGTTCCGGGTGATAGTTTTATTACTGCTATTACTTCCGATGACGGGTCAAACGGTCATATATTAGCAGCAGGCTCATATTTTGCAACAGAGATTCCTGCACTTAATAGTTTACGATATCAAGTTAGAGCTCCTGGGAACATTGACGAAAGTACTACAGTTATCTCTGGAACAGTATATGCAAGGCCTGATAGTTTCTTTATTCACAGACCATATGATGGCGGTGTACAATTAGGCACAGGCGGACCACAACACGGTGCGCAAGCAATACGTCAAAGTAAAAAGTACATTCGTTATCAATCAGGTAAGGGTATTATGTACACAACCGGTGCGCTATTTGCACCGAGCTACGATTTACGCAGTGTAACCGCAGACGGTACAGAAGTAGGTGCATTGATTACTGTAGAAACCGACGACAACGATCACGGCGTTCAAGTAGGCGGGATTATTCGTTTATTAGGTGTAGAAACACCAGGATATAATAGTGGCAACGATACTGCTGTTCCGCCAAACTTTGATTACGAAGTAGTCGATGTAGTTAATGAACGAGTATTTAAAGTTAGATCACAACGTAGACTTGGGTCAACAAATGCAGTACTTGGATTTGCAGCACAAATGAGTGTAGTTAGTTGGCATGGTGCAACTGTACGTTCAGGCGTATTTGACGACCAAAACGGTATTTTCTGGGAATACGATGGTACTAACATCAGTGTAAATCAACGTACAGGTACTAAACAACTTTCAGGTACTATCTCCTTAGAAGTTGACGACAACTTAATTACCGGAACAAATACACGCTTTAGAGATCAAGCAAAAGCTGGCGATAGAATTGTTATTAAAGGTATGACACATGTAATAAGTCATGTTGATAGTGATACTTCGATGACAGTTACTCCAGACTGGCGCGGCGTCGTTAATATTACAGGAACAAAGGCCAACTTAGTTGTAGATAAAAAAGTTAAACAGCAAGATTTTAACTTAGATAGATTAGACGGAACAGGGCCAAGCGGTTACAATATAGATATTGCTAAGATGCAGATGATTGGTATTCAGTACTCATGGTACGGTGCTGGTTTCATTGACTTTATGCTACGTGGTTCAGACGGTAACTTTGTATTCTGTCATAGAATGCGTAACTCGAATATAAACACAGAAGCATTTATGCGTTCAGGTAACTTGCCTGTGCGTTATGAAGTTACTAACGAAGGCCCTCCAGGACAATTAGCGGAAACAATTGACGCTGTCCAAACAACTATCGAATTAGTAGACGGTCAATTCTTTCCAACTAGTGGTACAATTTATATCGACAATGAAATTATTAACTTTAGTGGCCGTACTGGCAACACATTAACTGGATGTGTACGCAATGCAGACTTTGTGAATTTTCAAGCTGGTGCCGAGCGTACATATAATGCTGGTGTAGCAGAATCACATTTAGCTAGAACCGGAGTTATTTTAATTAGTAACACAATTACTCCATTAATTAGTCACTGGGGTTCAGCGTTCCTAACAGACGGTGGATTTGATGAAGATCGTGGTTACATTTTCTCATACGCAGAAACTGGTCTAACAATTTCAACTACTAAGCAGACTGCGTTTATGATTAGACTAGCACCTAGTGTATCTAATGCAATCGTAGGCGACTTAGGCGAAAGAGAATTGTTAAACCGTGCGCAGTTATTGCTTCAAGGTCTTGAAATTACTTCAGAAACAGGCACAGGCGGCATTGTTGTTGAAGGAGTGTTAAATCCAAACAACTTCCCACTAGATCCTGGAACAGTTACTTGGTCAGGACTAGCATCGCAAGCTCAAGGTGGTCAACCATCGTTTGCACAAATTGCAAACGGAGGTTCTATTACGTGGGCATCTGGTGCTGCGGCTGTCACAGCAACTCCTGCAACTGCTGCATTTCCTTCAGGAACAATTACATTAACAGACTGGTATTGGGTTGGAGGAACACAATACAGTACCGATGGTCAAGCCCAGGTACTGTTAAACGATGATGATTATCGTAATTATATAGATTCTGGATTAAGCACAGGAGATTACTTTACTCATCCAAACTTCCCCGCAAACACCACTGTAACGGGATTTAGTAGTAGATGGACCAATGGCGGGAATAGGTATAGATGGATGTATTTAAGTTCTAATTCTTCTGGCAATGCTAGTCAACAAAGTGCAACTGTGCAAAAACGATATAAGACTAGTTCAACTTCTGTTATTTGGTTTAACAGTGCTAGTCTTGCAGCCGCTGGAGTAACATCAGGAACATCAGTATCTGACTCTAGGTTCCCAGCAGGTACACAAGTTAACACTATTAATTTAGATAGTTATTTTGGAAATTCATATAGTATTGTATCGTTTAACAATACGTCAAATGCAACTGTAATTAATCCAGGAACTACAACTATTGAATTTAGCTTTATTGAACCGCCGTACGCACAGCCGGGCGAGACAGTATTCTCGTACATTGCTAACCCGGGAGAGCGTTCTACACTTGATTTAAATCAATTGAAAGAATTAACTAATACTCCACTAGGCGGCCGAGGCACATTCCCTAATGGTCCAGATGTGTTAGCAATTAACGTGTATAAGGTAAGCGGTTCAGATCTTACTGGAAATATTATTCTAAGATGGGGCGAAGCACAAGCATAATGCTTGCATTGCACAGGCTTATAATGCCTGTGCAAATTCCCACAAATCGTCAAATATATATGTTTGTTTTTGAAGTGTTCTGTAGGTAAACTTTTTCAATTCTTTTTCAGTTTCTGTTCCATGTCCTGTTCTTACTAGTACAGGTCTTGCACCCATTTTAACAGCAGCTTTTAGGTCAGAAATCTTGTCACCTACATAGTACCCTTGATTAAATTTAATAAACGGTACTTCTTTTTCGCAACGTTTGAACATGCCAGTATTTGGTTTGGCATACATATCTTCTTTACGACTGCTAGTGCTATAGTATAATGCATCAATACTAGGACAACCTGCTCGACCTAATAGGTCGAACATGTAACGATGTACTTCTTCAACATCTTCACTAGTCATTAATCCTTTTTCGATTCCGCCTTGATTAGTTATTATTGCAATTTTATGACCTTTGGCTCTAATCATTGCAACTGCTTCTAAACTGTTAGGTAATGGATCAAAGTCTTGTGGACGAGTTACATAAGTGCCCAAGTCCCTATTAATAACACCGTCACGATCTAAACCAACTACACACTTATTTGCAACTTTAATTGCACCAGGAGCATCGCCTTGCCCCCAATATATATTTGTCATTGTGTTTCCTCTTTAGTTGATTGGCTGTCGCCTGGAATAATTCTATAATTATCTTCAACACTATCGGGCGTACTTACTTCTGTAATACTTGAATTGGCTTCTAATGCTTCTAGTTGATGCGGCATCAACGGAGGATTACGCCAAGTATCGCCTTCACCTAATTCCTTTTCGTACAATGTTGCAGTAGTAGTGTCGATGTATCTTAATTTAAATCGTCCTGCATTTACAAACCAAGTTTCATCTTTTTCTCTATGGAAGTGCATACTAAACTTAGCACCAACTTTATCAAATACCATAATCTTACCACAGTAATGTTCATTAGTGGCCCAAATGAGTTCGTATCCCCATCCTTTTTTAACATAACCTTCTAGTCGTGTTGTCATTTTAAAATCCTTTATTAATTGTATGTAAGATTATGTACGTTAAAGCTCATTGTAATCCGCACAACGTCACTTATAAATGGATATACTTGATGATTTAAATCTGCATCAAACAAAAATATATCACCTGTTTTTGGAACAATTTTATGTGTATAATTACTGCTTTGAAATTCTAATTGCCCCGGACATCTCATATTTGAATTTATTGGAATGTTTATAATTTCCTTAGATATTTCTTCAGGAACGTCAATCATGCATATTCCGCTTAATACGCCAGAATGTTTATGTGTTGGATTAAATTCGTGTTGTCGTTGATAATTAATCCAAGGCCCTGTACCTAAGTCGTAGTTAACAGTATTGACTGTATCTTCAATATTATTTAAAATGAGATTTTGTTTTATCCTTGTCATTCTCTCTTTAACGTACTGTTTAATATGTACATCGATAAATTTTAAAAATTGAGAAATTTGAATTTCATTACATGAAACAGATAATTGACTTTGAATATTTCCTGCTAAATTATGACCATTGCTTTGATTATTGCGTTTTGTACTTTCGGCAATTGCCGTTAATAAACTTTGTTCAATGGTAGTTGTGCTAGAATGATATATTGATGGACCAAACGGTAATAATACTTTATACGGTTCCATTAATATAATCCTCAATACCTGTAAACTTCATGTCTATAGTGTTATTTAATGACGTCATGTTTGCACAAGTATATTTCTGGTATTGACTTTTTAGATTATCAGGCATAGGTACGTATTCAATTTCTGCATTATGTTTTTTAGCAATTGCCCTGGCTACTGTTTCGAAGCTAGTAGCAGTGCCTGTACCTACATTCCAAATTCCCTTGCCATCTACATTAAACATTTTTTCGTGTACTTGACAGATGTCTTCTACACAAATAAAATCTCTTTTATACTGGTCTGAATTTTCAAAAAGTTTAATAATCCCAGTATTTTTTGCTTGTTGCGTAAACTTAGTATACGGACTTGCTTGATCGCCTTTGTGTTCTTCGCCTGGACCATAAACATTAAAGTATCGAAAACCTTGAATATTAATAGTAAACTCGTCCTTGTGTTGATTAATAAATCTATCAAACAAAAACTTTGACCAGGCATATGGACTCTGCGGCAACAACATGCCATCTTCTGTAAAATGTTCAGTTGTGCCATATACACTAGCACTTGACGCATACTGGAAATTAGTACCCATCATTTCGCATGCTTGTACAAGTCGTAAACTATATTCAAAGTTTTGTTCTAAAATTTGTTCTACATCTGTAAATGTAGTTGCACTGATGGCACCTAGATGCACTACCCAGTCATAGTCTTCAGGGTTAGGAATAATGTTAGGACGATATTCCCATCCTTCTACTTCGTGACCTTTGCTTAACAAATATAATGCAAGGTTTTTACCAATAAAGCCTTCGTGACCTGTAACTAATATTTTCATTTGCTTGCCTCTATAATTCTTGTTGTACTGTAACCTTCTACTATAGGCACAATATGCACAGGTGCTAAGTCATGCCCCACTACAGTTTCTACAGTATAATCTCCGCCCTTAACAATAAGAGCAGGATTTAATCTTTTAATTAAGTTATACGGTGTGTCGTCGTTGAACACAAACACTTCATCTACCCAAGGTAATGCCTCAAGTTGCTCTATTCTAGTTTGTTCATCATTAATCGGTCGACTGTCGCCTTTAAGCCGTTTAACACTTGCGTCACTGTTAATACCTACTACGAGTTTAGTACCTAAACTGCGAGCTTGTTTTAATAGTTCAAAATGTCCTTTGTGTAGTATATCAAATACGCCATTAGTAAACACTATAGATTGTTCAAAGTCTTTTTTACTTAAAACATATGTACCTGCATGTTTTACACTTTCGGTTGCTGCATCAACAGCCATTTGTAAACAAGTTGCGTAATTTTTTCCAATGTCAATACCGTATACAAATGCTGCTAAGAAACAATCACCTGCTCCAGTAACATCTGATACTTCAACTTGATCTACAATTGCGGTATAATCAGCATTGTCAATCTTGGCATGTACTGCGTCTTGTGCGTCAGTTGTAATAATGTTACCTAACCAGGTATCAAACCCTAAATCACGATATTCTTTGTTGTTAGGTTTAACTAACCATGCGCCTTTATAATAACTAGAATGGCGTTTAGGATCTACAATAACTTTACAGCCAAAATTATTAAGATGGGCTATAATTTCTAAAGAACGATCTAACACACCTTTGTTATAGTCGCTGAGAATAACATAATTGTACTGCGAGAAATCAGTTGCTCGTATAATGTCTAGCACTGCATTGCCGTCGGCGTGTTTGTCATCATCTATGCGTGTAATATAATGACCGTCACAAATTACTCTAGTTTTGACACTGCTAGCACTATCTGTTTTAAACAGGTCAACATCAACACCTAAACTTTTAAGGTTATCAAATACTAATCCAGCGCCGCCTATAGTTTCAACTTCACGCAGATATTTAACTACAGGGACAGGAGCCTCCGGACTCAAGCGATTGCTTGTCCCGTAGATATATTTGTCAATTATAACATCGCCAATTATTAAGACTTTCATAAAACTATTATATACTCTTTGCGATTAATTGTCAAGAAGATTTATAGTTTTAAATACAGTTTCTAATTTAGTTAGATTGACTTTACTTTGAAGGGTATTACGCAATCCATGATGGAGAGGCTTTGGCCATTTAGTGAAACTACACCAAGCATACCCGTCATGTTCTTTATTTAAGATAGGAACAAATTCATTTTCTATTACACATAGATACGTGTGAAAATGAAAATTTTCATCATTCGAAATAAAACTTTCTAATGGAAGTGTTTTCTTAATATCAGGTAATAATCCAATTTCCTCTTGGATTTCACGCTTTAAACCTTCCCACGGAGTTTCACTGCCTTCGTTGGTTCCGCCAACTAATCCCCAAAGATCAGATCTCTTTCCTTGCGCACGATGCAGGAATAAAAATCTATTAGTATTAAGTGTATAAAACAGCGCACCACTGCAAACTATTCTTGTGTTCATACAAGTAGTTAGCCGTCGAGATCTATTCTCCATGTTCCAACTGGATAATCACCATCAATACTTAACAACCATTCACCGTTGCTGTATCGATATTGAACCGATGTATTTAGATTAGTAACATACGTAGTTTCACTAATTGATTGAGAATCAAAAACTATATTCCATTTAGTACCATCCCACTCGACTATATCGTTAGCATTGGCAACCAATCCAGTTGAGTCATTATTACGCCATGCTAGTGGATTTTCTGTTGCAGTAGCATTACCTACACTTTCGAGAAGTAGAAGTCTAACACCTGCTGTCTTAATGCTGCTAGGATTAAATCTTGTAGGATCGATAATAAAATCAATACTTGTTCGCCCTGCAATCACAGTATCTTGAGGGAAACTGTCAGTGTCCCAATTAATTTCAATTTTGCCTTCGTCAAATGGATTAAGGGTGAATGTTCCTGTAACTGTACTATCATTATTTGTGCTAGTTAAAAACAGTCTACTGACATCTGCTCTATAATAACCGGGTAATGCTTCGAAAATTTCTCTCCAATTTTTATTACCAACAGTGCCACCGCTTATTAATTGAGCAGACCCATTGTCAACATATACTCCGTATCTGTTATAATTAACGTTTGCCATTTCGTTTGCTGCTAATGAAGTTGCCTTTGAACCAAATTCATTAGTTGTAGATCCAGGCACAGGCGTGTCATCATATGCATTTAATTCAGGAGCACTAACTCCGCTTTCAATTGTACCTAATGATTCGTCGAACATACTAGTTATAACGTTTGTAATAACGCCCATCTTTTTAACTTTAGTAGGCGGTGATATGTATATAGGTACACTAAATCCTAATGTAGCAATATCTATTTCACTGTCGACTCCTATAGGAACACTTCTATTACTCCACTGTACATTTTCTAAATTAACAACGGTAATGCTTGTCCAGTCAATAAAGTTATCAGTAGTTTGCATCTCTAAACTAGGATTAAACAATACTAATAATTGTTCTAAAATTTGTAACTTTTGATCTGTGTTTGATGCCCATATATCTGCATTAATGCGTAACAAATACGGTGTAGGAATTAATCTTTCAACTGTATAGTTTTTACCTTGAGTGTTTAGGTATTCATTATTAGTATCATCATATGCACGTTCTCTAATATTAGTAGACCTAGTATAAGTTGCATCTGTTAATCTATCTTTGTCTAGTTCTAATCCAGTTACATAAACTGCAATTCTAGGAGCACTAGGTAATTTATTTTCACTATTTTCTCTAATAATATTTGCAACTTGGCGAGACAAATCTCCGTAAGTTACAGGCACTACTTTTTGTTGACCTTTCCCGTCTTGTACAGGAAAGTTACTAAGAATACGCATCATTTGCGTAATATAACGTCTTACTTGTCCGTCGTAAAAGTGTTGCATTAATTATCCGCCTTGGGTCTAAGTGCTTTAGATAAGCTCTGACGCTCTTCGACAACTTCGCCGCCTATGGTGTTGGTTGCAGTATTATTGATAAAGCTAGACTTTTGAGTCTGTCTCTCAAGTGTATTACTTAGAGTCATTCTAATATCGTCATTGACCTTAACCCAGCGTTGACCGTCATATCTAAACATTCTATTTGGTAAGAAATCTGTACGCAAGTAAAAATCTCCCTTGACGTTTTCTCTAGGAAACGAAATACCAAAACCAAACGGAGCACCGTTAGGCGCAGCATCACCTGTTCCTACTAGGTAACCTGTATAACCTTCTCGCTCTGGTCTACTTACAATTTCGTCAGTTGTATATGTAATATTTGACGCATCTAAATCTGTTTCATCAGCAGTTGTTAATGCAATGCTACCGTCATCGTTTGTACTTACTGTGTAATAATGACTAATGTCGTATCCACTTTTAGGAGCATCAGCTTCTGCTTGTGCAACCACCGCAGCATTAATCTGCATTTCTTTTTCGTATGTACTTAAAATATCACGCAATGTAGTATCGCTACCTTCTTCTGCAGGCAAGTCAAGTATCTCTGCGTATTCTTGTCCGTCGTATATTTGTTTAAGTTTTAAACGATATAAGTGCGGATACCATGTCTGCGAAAATCCTTCAGCAGCACGATTAACATCTTCAACTACATAAAATCTTTTTAATGCAAAACTATAATCGTTTGCAGCGTATTCGTCTTTTAAGTGAGGTAATTCAATTACATCACCACTCATTATTTTTCTGCCCAATGTTTTAACTGAACTATTAATGTGTATTGTCAAGAACAATGTATCATTACTTAAAAACAATCCAAACTGACTAAGATCAAAGTCAATATCTTGTACATTATAAATGCCGCGCATTGTATAAATGTCTGGATCGTATTTTCTATCTCTATTTTCTAGGAATAGTAAGTCCTGTATATTAGTTTCCTTAACAGCATCATATTGAGGCTGATCAGCTGTGGCAGTTCCTGTATCTGGATTTTCTGGTCCTAGATACTTGTGTATGTTGATATCAGTACCGCCAACCGTAAACATCTCCTGAATCTGTCGATCTAGGAAATAGTAATCGTTACCGCGCTCTGGTTTGTATAAACTTATTCTTGGCATATAACTATTTATCGGTTACGATAAATACTATATGGAGAACACGCATGGCTGATTTAGCAACACAAAAACAAGAAGTATTTGACTATGTACATGCCTTTTTAGGCGGTGGCATGGTCGACGTTGAACTTGATCCAATTCACTACGAAACAGCTTTGAAAAAAGCATTAACCCGTTATCGTCAACGTAGCGATAATTCAGTTGAAGAGTCATACTTGTTTATGCCAACAGTGCTTGAACAAAACGAATATACGTTGCCCCAAGAAGTTGTTGAAGTTAGACAACTATTCCGTAGAAGTATTGGTTCGCGCACAAGCGGTAACGAAGGTGGCTCTACATTTGAACCCTTTAACGCAGCATATACCAATACCTATCTGCTTTCAAGTTCTAAAATGGGAGGACTAGCAACATACGATATGTTTAGTCAATACCAAGAACTTGTTGGACGTATGTTTGGTAGCTTTATTGAATTTAAATGGAATTCAAACACTAAAAAATTAACTATTTTACAGAAGCCTACAGCAGACGAAACATTGTTAATTTATGCGTACAATTATCGTCCTGACACTCAGCTATTAAGTGATTACATGGCAATACAGTGGCTTAAAGATTATACACTAGCAGCATGCAAATATATGCTAGGCGAAGCACGTTCAAAGTTTGCTACTATTGCAGGTCCGCAAGGTGGATCAACACTTAACGGTGATGCACTAAAATCAGAAGCAACTGCTGAAATGGAAAAACTTGAACAAGAAGTTAGTCAAGGTGTTGCAGGCGGAAACGGCTACGGATTCTTAATCGGATAAAAACGCTTGACATGCACTATTATCTAATGTATACTGTTTAGAACAATGGAGTTCTAAATAATAATGCATTTACCTAAATTATTAATAGTTGGTCATGGCAGACATGGCAAAGATACCGTTTGTGAAATTTTACAAGATTACGGTTATAAGTTTGAATCAAGTTCGAAGTTTTGTTCAGAGCTGTTTATCTTTGACGAACTAAAACACGAATACGGATATGCTAACGAAGAAGAGTGTTACGCAGACCGACATAATCATCGTACTGAATGGTACAATATGATTCACGATTACTGTAAGGACGATTTAGCAAGACTAGGGCGTAACCTGTTTAAAGATCATCAAATTTATTGTGGCTTACGTAATCGTAGAGAATTCTTTGCAATGCAAAATGAAGAAATCTTTGACTATGCTATTTGGGTCGATCGGTGTGATCATTTGCCAAAAGAAGATCCTAGTTCAATGAGTATTGAGCAATGGATGTGTGATTACACTATTGACAACAATGGCGATCTAGCAAGACTTAAAAACAATGTAGAAGTACTGATGCGTACTATCTTTAAAAATCGGGGACTAAGTCTCCCTGTTTCCAACGGATACCTTCCTTCTGCAACAGACGTTGACAGTTCGCACATATTGTCTTAAGATTAGTAGGACTGCAATTATTTAAATCACCATCTATATGAAACACATTGAACTGCTCAGTGTGTTTTGATTTAAAATTGCATTTCTCACAAAAGTCTTTTTTGACATAGCCGCGCTGCTTCCATTTAGGCACGCCGTGCCCGATGCCATTGCGCAGACAGCGTTCGCATAGTTTGCGATAATAAACTTTGTCCTCTTTTTTATAGTTTATAGCCGCAGGACGCTGGCCGCACTTGCATAATGGTCTCATATTGTATTTACCTCACCTTTTCGGTACCTTTTTCCATAGGTTATATAGGGCATTTTCTCTAGGAAGTAATAAATACACTTAGCATACATCCAATAGGAGAAATATAATGGCATTAGTATCACCAGGCGTAGAAGTCAATGTAATTGACGAATCATTCTACACTCCGGCCGCAGCCGGAACAGTACCAATGATTTTTGTTGCTTCTGCTAGTAATAAAACTAGTAGCAGCGGAGCAGGAATTGCAGCAGGTACACTGCAAGCAAACGCAGGAAAAGCATATTTAATCACTAGCCAGAGAGAGCTAGGAGAAACATTTGGCGATCCGCTATTTTATTCGGATAGTATCGGCAACATGATACATGGCGGAGAACTTAACGAATATGGTTTACAAACTGCATATTCATTACTAGGTGTTACTAATCGTGCATATGTAGTTCGTGCAGATTTAGACACAGCTAAACTAGCACCTAGCGCAACTGCTCCAGGCGGAGAGCCTGCAGATGGTGCATATTGGTTTGACACAGCAGTTACTGGCTTTGGTCTTCTTGAATGGAATTCAGCAGCAGTAACTACTGTAAACGGACAAAGTTTTACATCAATAACTCCACTAGTTATTACTGAGCCTACTGACTTAACAAACGATGTACCAAAAGGTTCAATAGGTCAAATTGGTAGCTATGCAGTTGATGCAACTACTACAACTACACAAGTGTGGTATAAGTCTGCAGGTACAGTACCGAGTGCAGGCGCTGTTACATATAATGATCCAGGCACATGGGTTAAAGTTGGTAGCACTGGGTGGTCAGCAAGTCATTCTGCGGTTCGTGCATCGATTGCAAATGCAGTTCCAGCAGACGGTGAGTCGATTACTATTAATGGTACTCCTGTAACTGTACAAGTTGGTGAAAATACTATTGCAGAATTTGCAGCTGAAATTAATAGTTCCGGAATCGCAGGTATTACTGCAACAGCAATTAACGGCGTACTTGAAATTTATTCAACAGGCGTTGATGTTGTTATTGCTAACGTAACTGGTGCTTTGTTAACTAACACTGGTATTGTTGCAGGTACATATTCTGCTCCTAGACTAGAAATTAAACCACACACTGATGTTCCAGGATACAAATCATCTGATACTTCTCCTGCTCCGACTGGTTCACTTTGGATTAAAACAACAGTGCCTAACGGTGGTGCAAACTTCCGTGTTAAGCAATACAATGGTGATACTGCACTATGGGATACAGTAAGTGCTCCGGTATTTACTTCACCAGAAGGTGCTATTCTTAATCTTGATAGAACAGGTGGCGGATCAAACTTAACCCTTGGACAAGTTTATGTAAAAGGAAACGTTGAAGAATCTACTTCACCACTAGCAAGCTATAAGATTTATTCACGTGCAGCAACAGGTGCAACTAGCATTTCGAGTGCTAAGATTGTTGCACAACTATCAGGTGTATATACATTTAGTATAGAAGAAAGCGTTGTAGGTTCTGCAACTCGCGTATCAAAAGCTATTACTACACCATCAGTGACCGGTGTTGGCGCTGCTGAAGATATTGCAAGTACAATTAACGCAGCAGGATTTACTAATATTGTTGCACTTGTTGATTCTGGCAACAGAATTGTAATTCAACATAAACTAGGTGGTGAATTCCGCATTACTGAAGGTTCGGGCTTTATGACTGATGCAGGGTTTGAAGGATTTGATCCTGATGCAAACGCTGGCGCAGGCAATGCAGCTACAGCAACAGCTAATCTTTACATTGCACCAACAGGTGATGCAACTAACGATTATGTTGCTTCAAACTGGAAACCACTTAGCTATACAGCAACAGGCACTGAGCCATTAAGCCTAACAGCAGACGGCGAAATTTGGTACAACTCAATTGTTGACGAAGTTGATATCATGTTGCATAACGGTACTGATTGGGTTGGATATCAAAGTTCAAACGGTGGTTATGTTGACACAGATCCAGCTGGACCAATTGTAAGCGCAGCTGAGCCAACAGAACAGAGCGACGGCAATCCGCTTGAAACTGGTGATTTGTGGATTAGCACAGCAGATGTCGAAAACTATCCAGCGATTTATCGTTACAACGGCACTCTTGCTGCATGGGTATTACTTGATAAAGCAGATCAAACAACTGAAAATGGTATTCTGTTTGCTGATGCAAGACAAGCAGACAATGGCGGCAGCACTTTAGTTGCACCAAGCGCAACTATTGCAGAAATGCTAACAAGTGACTACTTAGATCCAGATGCTCCAGATCCAGCACTATATCCAAAAGGTATGCTACTATGGAACCTACGTAGAAGTGGCTTTAACGTTAAGCGTTTTGATCGTAACTACATTGATGTAGCTGGTACTAACCCACGTCAAGGTGATGCATCAATGGACAGCTATTATCCACATCGTTGGGTTACTGCTTCAGGCAATAACGAAGATGGTTCAGGTACATTCGGTCGTCATGCACAACGTAAGACAGTTGTACAGGCACTACAGGCAATGGTTAACAGCAACCAAGACATCCGTGATGAAGAATCACGTCAGTTTAACCTAATTGCTTGCCCAGGTTATCCAGAACTAATCGGCGAAATGATCAGCTTAAACTACGATCGTCGTTTAACTGGATTTGTTGTCGGTGATACACCAGCAAGACTAACACCAGATGCTACATCATTAAATGAATGGGGTCAGAACGTTAGACTAGCAGTTGAAGACAACGATGACGGTTTAGTAAGCAGAGATGAATATTTCGGTATTTACTATCCATGGGGCTTTACAAGCGACAATGCAGGTAACAATGTTGTTGTACCACCGAGCCATATGGCATTACGTACTATTGTACTAAACGACCAAGTTGCATTCCCCTGGTTTGCTCCAGCTGGAACGAGACGTGGTGGAGTAACTAATGCAAGCGCAACTGGTTATGTTAGTGCAGAAGGCGAATTTGTTTCAGTGGCACTTAACACTGGACAGCGCGATACATTGTATTCAAACGCAATTAACCCGATTACATTTATTAGTGGCGCAGGTTTAGTTGTATTTGGTCAAAAAACTCGTGCAAGAAATGCAAGTGCGTTGGATCGTATTAACGTAGCACGTTTGGTTGTTTACCTACGTGGTCAGTTAGAACTACTAGCAAGACCATACTTGTTTGAACCAAATGATAAGATCACACGCGATCAAGTTAAAGCAGCAGCTGATTCACTCCTACTAGAGCTTGTTGGACTAAGAGCACTTTACGACTTCCTAGTTGTATGTGACGAGTCAAACAATACACCAAGTAGAATTGACCGCAACGAGCTATACTTAGATATTGCAATTGAGCCAGTTAAAGCAATTGAATTTATTTACATTCCATTGCGTATTAAGAACACAGGCGAAATTGCAGCACTAGGTTAATATGCGTACTTAATGGGTGGATGAAAAAAGTCCACCCATTAAAGCATAAATATTGTATAGGAGAATAGAATGCCAATCACAACATTACAAAATATTTCGATACCTACAGAGGGTGCTGGATCAAACTCATCATTATTGATGCCTAAGTTACAGTATCGCTTTAGAGTATTTTTAGACAGCTTCGGCACTACTGGTGGACCAGATGGTGTTAGAGAAATTTCAAGACAAGTAGTAGACGTAACTCGTCCAAACGTGAGTTTTGAACAGATGACTATTGACGCTTATAACTCAAGAACATATCTTGCAGGTAAGCACACATGGGAGCCAATTACACTTACATTGCGTGAAGATGCAAACAACAATGTTCAAAAGATTGTTGGTCAGCAGCTACAACGTCAGTTCGACTTCTTCGAACAGTCAAGTGCAGTATCAAGTGGTTCTTACAAGTTCCAAACTAGAATTGAAATTCTAGATGGCGGTAACGGCGCAACTGGTGCAAACGTAATTGATCGTTTCCACTTAGTAGGCTGCTACATTGAATCAGCTAACTACAACACGCTAGCTTATGCTACTAACGAAGCAGTTACTACTTCACTAACTATTCGTTATGATAACGCTATCCAATTTGGTGCAGACGAAGAATTCGTTGGTATTGGAGCACCGGTAACAAGAGCTACACAAGCAGCTACCGGCGGTACAGTAGTAACCAATTAATAGCAATTAGGTTGGTATAATGCTATTCGAAGCGAGAGCTGTTAATTCAGTTCTCGCTTTTCTTTATGTACACGGTTAATCTACAAGGATAAATATTTACATGTCGTTAAAAGATCCATATTTACAGAATGTTAATTTAGACTTGCACTTGCGAGATGCACGTCATGCTCATCAGTTGTTTAATGAGCACAATCTTGCATTGGCTCCTAAAACTAAGTTCTTGTATCATGTATTGTTTACTCCGATGCCGGAAGTAGGAAATAGTGCAAATAGCAATACATTTAAATTTCAAAAAGAAATTGGAGTGTTAGTTAAGAGTGCAGATTTACCAAGTTATAGAATTAGTGTAGAAAATAAACAACAATATAATCGTAAAAAGAATGTACAAACTCGTATAGATTATCAAGATGTTAATATTGTACTGCACGATGATAATACTGGTATCACTCGAGGAATGTTAGAAGAATATTATCGTTATTATTTTAATGATGGTAATAATCAAGCATTTAATGGTGCATATGATGCACGTGACAAATATAAAAATGGTAGCATTCCGGTATACGGAATGAATACTGGAATACGTGGGCCGTTCTTTAATAGTATAACAATATATCAACTTTCTAGAAGAAATTGGTATGCATATACTCTAGTTAACCCATTAATATCTGCATGGAATCATGGAAATGTTGACTCAAGCAGTGGCGCAGACATGAATTCAAATAGTATTACACTTGCATACGAAGCAGTTATGTATACGCATGGAATCATCGGTGATAGAGGCGAGCCTGGAGGATTTACTGATGATGCAACTAGATACGATAATGTTATGAGCCCATTGGGGTATGCAGACAAGAATATGATTGACGCTGCATATGCAAGTGCTGACCCTGCACTTGTTGACGAACGACGAAATGTAGATAATTTTGTAGTTCCTAGAATGACAAACAGTTCGAATAATTCTCCGCTAGCAGGTATATTTGGAATTTTTAATCAATTACCGGGAGGATTAACTAATACTAGTGTGCCTACAGTTGATTCACAAGCTAACACAAGTACTTCACGTATAAACAATGTTTCGACATCTAATAAAGGTGTATCAGCAATAACAGATGCATTTACAACAAATTTATCTGCACTTAAGAGTTTTGCAGCAAAGGCACTTAATGCAGGCGCGGGCGGAGTTAGCTACGCTGAGTATAATGCTGCATCCCCAGCTGTTCAATCACAAATAGAACAACAACTAACAGCAGATACTGCAAATAATGCAAAATTACAAAATTTTGCAAATGAAGCAATTAATGCTAGTAAATAAGTTAAGGATAAATTATGGCTACTGCTAAATCAGATTCTACAAACCAACAAGATTCTGAACTTACTAAAAAGTTCTTCAACAATTATTATAATACAGAAATATCATATAGTGCAAGCGAAGTTGATGCAGTTATTGGATATTTTCTTAAAAGAGGTTTTGAGCAAACTGCTGCTATTAATACAGCAAGTGTATTATTGCAACAAGCACATATTGACAATGTTAAAGTATTCCAATTATTAGACACATTAAAGGGTGTTAATGATATCCAGTTAAGCAATATTGTTGCACAAATCCTTAATTTAAATAGATCAAAAACTAGCACACTAGGATATAAAAATCCATCTGTAGGACAACTATTTGATCAAAGAAATATTTTAGTTTAATATGTCGAGATTTGCACAAGGTAAATTTAATCTAAAAAACCCTGAAAAATATGTAGGAAATAAAACTCCTACATACCGCAGTGGTTGGGAATTTACTTTTATGAAATTTTGCGACGAACATGCTGCAATATCTCAATGGGCAAGTGAAGCAGTACGCATACCTTATAGAAATCCATTAAGTGGCAAGCAGACAATTTATGTACCAGACTTTTTTATTGTTTATGCAGATAAAAACGGAGCACAGCGAGTTGAGCTTATTGAAGTTAAACCTAAGAACCAATCAATAAAAGAAAACTTAGGCCGTAGCAAACATAATCAAGCACATTGGGTCATTAATCAAGCAAAATGGGAAGCTGCAAGAGCTTGGTGCAAACAAAAAGGAATTCTTTTCCGTATTGTTACTGAGGATGATATATTTCATCAAGGTAGAAAACGATAAATAATAGTAGCACATAATGGACTGGACCCATGACAAAAAAATTAGAAGATTTATTAAATTTACCAGACTCTAAAGATATTATTAAAAATGCAGAGTCTCAGGAAAAAGAACAAGAAAGTTATGCTCTCAAGGAACAAGAAAAAACGTTTCGTGATATAGCAGAGTTTGATAAAATTGCTAGTGCATTGCCAGCAGTTAAAGGACTAGGCGAGATGGCTGATAAAGAGCTTAATGAAATTGCTGACAAAGCAATGGAAGCATATGACGATCTAATGGATCTTGGTATGAATGTAGAAAGTCGTTATGCTAGTAGAGTATTTGAAGTTGCAGGCGGCTTGCTTAAAACCAGCTTAGATGCCAAGGTTGCTAAACTAGATAAAAAATTAAAAATGGTTGAGCTACAACTTAAAAAAGAAAAAATGGACAAAGAAGGTAGTACCGGCGATGACGGCATGATCAACGGTCAAGGATATGTTGTTACAGATAGAAACAGTCTTCTAGAGCGCCTTAAAGGCTTAGATAAAGATAAATAGTTTATAGAGGATTATATAAAATGAGATCATTTCGCGACATATTAACAGAATCAAAAAAGACCTATGATTTTAAAATAGGAGTTGCTGGAGAACTTCCAGAGCACTTTGCTGATCATATGGAAACCGCACTTAAAAAGTTTGGTCTTGTTAATCTTACAACAGGTAAAAAAACACCAATTCAGGAACGTCCACTAGACTTTCCACAATTACAAAATATGGAAGTTACGTACTTTGAAACTTCAGTTGAATACCCAACTACTATACAAGTATTACAAGAGTATTTAGGTAAAGCATGTACAGTTGATCAAAGCCGAATTATTGTACGTAATCCAAACGAACCACAAGAACTGTATCAACAAGAAACAGAGGACGAAATATACGAACCTTTGATTACTAAAGAAGATATGGGCGGTGAGTCTGCACAAGACAGCGTAGGCGAAAATAGAGTAATGGGTTTGCTCAAAGAACTAGAAAAAGCTAGCAAAGAACGTGCAGCTACACAGGAGAACTAAAAATGAACATGAAAGATATGATCCAGCGCATGACTGCTATTGATGCTGGAAAAACACAATTAAATGAATCAGCAGTTGCTGAATGCGGTATGCCGCCGTCTGCACCACCAATGAATCAAGGTACTCCTGTTAGTATGAATGTTAGTTTAAATGCAAGCGGCACTGAACATGTTGAAGATTTAATCAATATGATGAAAAATGCAGGTATGGGCGCAGCAGAGCCAGTTAGTGCTAAAATGCTTTCACCCCGTATGGACATGGAACGTTTATCAAGCATTATGGGCGAACCAGACATGGGTCCAGAAAGTGTTGAAGAAGGCGCAGGCGTTGAAATAACCGACGAGTTATGGGACAAAATTGTTGCACGTAAACAAGAACTTATGGGACCAGATGAAGATGAAATGGAACCAGAAGATGCACAGGATCAAGCAGCAGAAGAAATGGATGTCGATCCAGAAGAACTAAATGCTTGGTTAGAAGCAAAGTTTGATGAAGGTTATGCTAACGAACCAGACGAAGCGTATGGTGATACACAACTGATGACTAAAGATTTGTCAGGCGGTCTTAATCGTGAAAAGAAAAGTTATAAAGTAGTAGCTGGCGGCGATAATCCAATGGAATACAAAATGGAAGTAGAGTCGATTAAAGAAGCACTAATGGCAGCACTACAAGAGAAGAAAGCAAAGCCAGACTTCCTTGATGTTGACAAAGACGGCGACAAAAAAGAGCCAATGAAGAAAGCACTTAAAGACAAAGGTAGCAAGCCTAAAAAAGGTGAAGTACCTCCGCAATTTAAGAAAAAATAAACTACGGTGGGGATCGGATCAAATAGGACCTTCGGGTCCTATTTTTTTGAGTAAATACAATATGGCAAAAGCATTAGACGGCGTTTTAATTAAAAAAGCAAATAAGAAGGAATCATTTACCGAGGCCCAGATTGCTGACCTCATGAAGTGTATGGATCCTACGGACGGGTATATGTACTTTGCTCGTAAGTTTGCTTACATACAACATCCAGTAAAAGGTAAGTTGTTATTTGATCCATTTGAATATCAAGAACGCTTGTTAAAAAGTTATCACAATTTCCGCTTCAACATTAATATGCTACCAAGACAAACAGGCAAAACTACTTGCGCTGCTGTATACCTAGCATGGTACGCAATGTTTAATCCGGATCAAACTATTCTTATTGCTGCACACAAATATACAGGTGCTCAAGAGATTATGCAACGCATCCGTTACATTTACGAACTGTGCCCAGATCATATTAGAGCTGGTGTTACTAACTACAACAAAGGCTCAATTGAATTTGAAAACGGATCACGTATTGTTAGTGCTACTACAACTGGTAACACAGGACGTGGTATGTCTATATCACTACTATACTGTGACGAGTTTGCATTTGTACAGCCTAACGTAGCAGTTGACTTTTGGACTTCAATATCTCCTACACTAGCAACTGGTGGTCGTGCAATTCTTACAAGCACACCAAACAGTGACGAAGACACATTTGCTACTATTTGGAAACAAGCAGAAGATAAGTTTGATGAACACGGTAACGAACAAGAAGTAGGAATTAATGGTTTCCATAGTTTCCGTAGTTACTGGACGGAACATCCAGACCGCGATGAAAAATGGAAACAAGAAGAACTAGGACGCATCGGCGAAGAACGATTCCGTCGTGAATACGACTGTGAATTCCTTGTATTCGATGAAACACTTATTAGTAGTTTAAAACTTGCCACAATGGACGGCGCAAGTCCGTTAGTTAATATGGGACAAACACGTTGGTATAAGAAGCCAACTAGCCAATATACATATGCTGTAGCACTCGATCCTAGTATGGGAACAGGCGGCGATAATGCTGCTATACAAGTATTTGAATTACCAAGTTACGAACAAGTTGCAGAGTGGCAACATAATACGACTGCTATTCCCGGGCAGATAAGAGTGCTTGCAGATATATGTAAGTATCTTGCGCAGGAAACAGGGAACCAGAACGGAATTTACTGGAGTGTCGAAAACAACGGTATCGGCGAAGCAGCACTGCTCGTTATAAACGACTTCGGTGAGGAAAATATTCCAGGATTATTTGTTAGCGAACCAATTAGAAAAGGTCACGTCAGGAAATTCCGTAAAGGTTTCAATACTACACACGGCAGTAAAATTACTGCATGTAGTAGACTTAAAACTATGCTCGAAAATGATAAAATGATTATACACAGTAAGCCATTTATATCAGAGCTTAAAAATTACGTAGCAACAGGATCTAGTTATCAATCAAAATCAGGACAAACAGACGATCTTGTTAGTGCTGCATTACTTGCTATAAGAATGATGGCAGTACTAAAAGATTGGGATCCAAGAATCTACAATACATTTACGCAAGCTGAAAATATAGAAGATTACGAAGCACCAATGCCGATCTTCATTAGCAGCAATTATTGATAAATATTAACATGAGAGAATTTGAAAAGATAGGCGAAGACCTTTTTAACAAAATACGTGGACGTTTTCCAAAGGTTACTATTGGCGATGCTAATGGTGAAATAACCAACGAGCCTAGTGCTGCTCGTTTCTTTGATTTTGATTATAACGGATTAGGCAAAGTAAGCGTAAGTATCAACGAAGATAGCGGTTTAACAGTTATATACTCAAAAGATTTTATGGAAAATCAAGACGAAATTACTCGTGATGCTTGGTATGATTTTTTAAAAGAGTTAAGAGTATTTTCAAAAAAACGTATGTTAGATTATAGTGTAAGAGATATAACTAAGTCTAATCTAGATAAAAGAGATTACAAATTCCTAGCAAAACGCCCCGGAGAAGAAACAATGGCTGAATCAAAAATGTACGGAACAAACCGTGTAAGTTATCAAAAAGTTGATGGCGCAAGACTAGTAGTTAAACATACTGAAAGTATTAATGCTGAAGTTACTGCTAGCCGCACACGTAACATTGGTGCAATTTATATTGAAAGCGCAGACGGTGAACGTTTTAAATATCCATTCAAACATTTAAGTGGTGCAAGAGCAATGGCTCGCCACGTAGCAGAAGGCGGCAAGCCATTTGATGATTTTGGCACACATATTACTAGCCTAAGTGAAGAAATGTCTAAGCTGCGCAAGTTTAAAAATTACATGGGACGCAGTGCTGTTATGGCAGAAAGCCTAGCAGGCTATATGGATGCAGTACATGATCGCATTAAGTCAGTTAAGAAGACTATCGAGAGCTTGCAAAAACCTAATTACTATAAAGAATCGTTTGCAGCATTTGAAACACCAATGATGGAAGATGTTCCTGCAGATGTTGCAGAGAATTGGATTGACCAACTAACTATTAAACAGTTTAACGAAGAACTAGCAGATGTATTTCCTTATATTTACAAGCTAGTTAGTGAAGCAACAAAAGCAAAAGAATTAAATGCAGACGACTTGATGTCTGAAATGGATTGCTGGGATGGTTACAAAAAAGACGGCACACAAGCAGGCACAGGTAAGAACAAAGGTAAACGTGTAAACAAATGCGTACCAGAAGAAATTGCACTAGAGCAAGGCTTTGAAGAAATGATGGGTCAATTTGCAGAAGGCTCAAATCCTGCGGTAGAACAAAAGGTAATGAAATTATTTAAAGACTTTGATCTCGAAGCAAACGAAATTGGTGCATACGGTGATCCGGACATTAAGAAAGCAATGCAGTTAGTACAAGCAGGTAAGATCGAAGACGCAGCAGATGTAGTTGCTGGCGAATACTTTGGTGATGATGGTGAAGAAATTCCTGCTATTAACGGTATGTATACAGATCTAGTACAAGATTTGCTCTACGTTACTGGTGCTGACGGATCACCTCAAGAAGGCAACGACAAGGAAGAAAAAGAACAGAAGACACCATTAGGCGAGTTCATCCTTAGTTACTTTGACAAAGAGTCAGGGCAGTTTCCAAAAGGTGAAACAGCAGTATTGACAATGATTGAAAAAGACTACGGCGAGCAGTTTATAGAACCTGCGAAACAGTTTATCGAACAGATTAATGCTAAGTTTGAAGAATTCCAAATGCGCACTCAACCACAACAAATGGAAGCACCAGATACAGGCGATTATGACAGAATGAGAGAGTTAGCAGGGTTACGTTAATCTGCTAACACTCATAAGTTTTTAAGTTTTTCTTTAAAAAAGACTTGACAATCGTTATAAACCAGTATATAATTATTACTGTGCTATAACACTTTAAGGCACTTGTAGCAATAACGCTACAGCACATAGGCATAACATTTAGGAGGCATATACTATGGCATCATTAGCAGAAATCCGAGCAAAGCTCAAAGAACAAGAAGCCCGCTCAGGCGGCAACGCACAATCATCCGGTGGCGGTGACAACGCAATTTACCCATTTTGGAATATTAAAGAAGGCGAATCAGCAACGATGCGTTTCTTACCAGATGGCGATACTGAGAACACTTTCTTCTGGAAAGAACGTTTGATGATCAAACTTCCATTCGCAGGTATTAAAGGTGAAACTGATTCACGCCCTGTACAAGTACAAGTTCCATGTATGGAAATGTACGGAGAATCTTGCCCAATCCTTTCAGAAGTACGTGGTTGGTTTAAAGATCCTTCATTGGAAGACATGGGTCGTAAGTACTGGAAAAAGCGTTCATACATTTTCCAAGGTTTTGTAACTGACAATCCGTTACAAGAAGACAAACCAGAAAATCCAATCCGTCGATTTATTATTGGCCCACAAATTTTCCAAATTGTTAAGGCAGCATTGATGGATCCAGATATGGAAGAATTGCCAACAGATTACACTGCTGGTGTTGACTTCCGTCTTAACAAGACATCTAAAGGTGGTTATGCAGACTATGGCACAAGCAATTGGGCACGTCGTGAGCGTCCACTAAGTGATACAGAGATGCAAGCAATTAACACGCATGGTTTGTACAACTTCAATGACTTCCTTCCTAAGAAGCCAGACGCAACTGCGGTACAGGTAATCAAAGAAATGTTTGAAGCGTCAGTAGACGGTGAAGCATATGATGCAGATCGTTGGAGTAACTACTTCCGTCCTGCAGGTGTTGCAGCTCGCACAGGCGATCCTACTCAAGCAGCATCTCCTAATGCAACAGCAGTTAGTCAAAGTGCTCCTGCACCACGCCCTGCTCCAGTTGCTGAAGAAGCACCATTTACTCCAGACCCAGTGCCTGCAACGCCTGCTCCTACAGCAGAAGCAGCACCGGCAACAGGCGGTGCACAGGACATTCTTGCAATGATCCGCTCACGTCAAGGACAGTAAAAACAACGCTGTAGGCTTGTATTTTTAGAAACAAGTCTACAGCCTTTACAGCTTTTTTAGGAGAAAACATGGCTAAATCATTTGACGTTAGCAAGTTTCGCAAGGACTTGACTAAAAGCATCTCAGGCGTGAGTGCTGGATTTAACGATCCTACTGATTGGATTTCAACAGGATCATACGCATTAAACTTTCTTATCAGTGGCGACTTTCACAAAGGTGTTCCGCTAGGTAAGGTAACTGTGTTTGCAGGTGAATCAGGAGCAGGTAAGAGTTATTTCTGTTCAGGAAACATTATCAAACACGCACAAGATCAAGGTATCTTTGTAGTTCTAATTGACTCAGAGAATGCACTTGATGAAACTTGGTTGCATGCACTAGGTGTGCAAACAGGCGAAGATAAATTGCTTAAACTTAATATGGCAATGATTGATGATGTAGCGAAAACTATCTCAACTTTCATGACAGATTACAAAGCAATGGCTGAAGAAGATCGTCCTAAAGTATTGTTTGTAATTGACTCACTTGGTATGCTGTTAACGCCTACTGACGTTGATCAGTTCCAAAAGGGTGATATGAAGGGTGATATGGGCCGTAAGCCTAAAGCACTAACTTCATTAGTCCGCAATACTGTAAACATGATTGGTAGCTACAATGTAGGCTTAGTTTGTACTAACCACACATATGCTTCACAAGATATGTTTGATCCAGACGATAAGATCAGCGGCGGCTCAGGCTTTATCTATGCATCAAGTATTGTTGTTGCAATGAAGAAGATGAAGTTGAAAGAAGATGAAGACGGCAATAAGATCTCAGAAGTAATGGGCATCCGTGCTGGTTGTAAAGTAATGAAGACACGCTATGCAAAACCGTTCGAAGGTGTGCAGGTTAAGATTCCTTATGAAACTGGTATGAATCCTTATTCAGGTCTAGTTGAATTGTTTGAGAAGAAAGGCTTGTTAGAAAAGCAAGGCAATCGACTCAAGTACGTTGACTTAGCAGGCGTTGAACATCTTGATTATCGTAAGCAATGGATTGGCGAGAAACTTGATTTGATTATGTCAGAATATGCAGAAAAAACAGCTACCGTGGTAAATACCGCAGAAGTTGAAGAAGATGCAACTGATGATCAAATTGAGGAAAACTTTGCAAATGATTAATGAAGAACAAGTCAGTGATATATGGATGTTGTTTAAAGAGTACATTGATAAGAAGCAACTAGAGATTGTAGCAGAAAAGTATGTTGACATGCTAGCTGACTACGGTGTTAGTGATTTAGATTTTAAAGGTGCATTAGGTACTGAAAAATATTTAGATTCAGCTATTCAGTATTACTTAGAACTAGACGAACAAGACGACATCGAAGACGAATACGAGGATTAATAATGGGATGGTACTCAGAAGTATCGCGTGACATTAGTAAGATTCCTGATGCAGTAATGCATTATGAAACTGAATTGTTAACTGCAAAAAATGAGGTAAAACTCAAAGGTAATGTAGAACGTGCTGCTGCTGAGATGCCAGGCATTGTTGAACATCGTTTCAATCAGCTTCAAGAAATTGAAGCAATCTTGAACTACTTGAATATCGAGCTACGTAGGTTGCGTAGCTCGTACTTCAAAAAATATCTTGAAAACTATCAACGTGCATTGAGCAGTCGTGATGTAGAGCGTTATGTTGATGGCGAAGCAGATGTAGTTGACTACGAAAAAATTATTAACGAGTTTGCACTTATGCGTAACAAATGGTTAGGTGTGCTCAAAGCACTTGATCAAAAGCAATGGCAAATTACTAACGTGGTTAAATTACGTGTTGCAGGGATGGAAGATGCTTCTATATGATCGACTTTTTTTGCATTTATAAAAAAAATGACGAACGAAGTACGCGATTAGCAAACGAAGCGATTCAATCAGGAAAAAAATACAACATTAATGTACACTTACACGAAGGTGTTTATTCTAACATTGATGGAATAATGAAAGACGAAGGATTAGTAGTCAATCATTGGGGCAAACAAAAAATACGAGCAATAGGAGTTCTTGGCTGCTTTTTAAGTCATTATACTCTTTGGAAAAAGTGTATTGATTTAAACAAACCAATAGGTGTACTAGAGTACGATGCATATTTTATAAATTCATTACCTGATAATTTTTTAAATTCATTTAAAGATTATTGTAATTTAGATTACACTCGCCATTTATACTACGGCACCGGAAAAGAATTATATCTACAAAATTTAGAATATGACAAGCCGATTACTATTCATCCATTAGAAGAACGAGCTCCGGAAAAAAGAGGATCGTTCAAACATATGAATAATAATCATATCAAAGGTGCCTTCGGATATGTTATTAAACCATCAGGTGCAACCAAGCTAGTAACTGCTTCAAAAGAATTTGGGATATTACCTGCTGATGTACAGCCTAACTTAAATTATTGTAATGTCTATTATACTACTCCGAGTGTAGTGATGTTAAATATGAATAGCCTATACGATAGGTTTTCACATACACAAACTGATCAAACGGAATAATATCATGGAACATTTAGTAGAACTTAGAGACGGTTGGTGGTGGCCCAAGCATGACGTTGCTTGCTGGAGATATTTGTCTAGAAGACAAGATGTTCCTACAAACGTATCTGCATATACTAAACAACAGCGAGTAGTTGTACAAGCCGGCGGCAATGCTGGCATGTATGTAAAAAAGTATGAAGACATTTTTGATACAGTTTACACATTTGAACCCGATCCAATAAATTTTTATTGCCTAACAAAAAATACTAGTAATAGAACTATTAAGTTTCAAGGATGTTTAGGAAACGAAACAAACTTTGTAAATTTGTCATATGATGAAACACATCATAAAAAGCCCAACAGCGGTGGGTATCGTGTTAAAGGTACTGGAATTATTCCTACATTAATACTTGATAATTTTAATCTTTCGATTGTAGATTTAATACATTTAGATATCGAAGGATTTGAAAAGTTTGCATTACTAGGTGCAATTGAAACTATAAAACGCTGCAAGCCTGTAATTGCGTTAGAATTAAATGGCCTAGCAGAAAAATATAATCATACCAATAACGATGTTAAACAGTTAGTAATCGAGTTAGGATATACTGAAACTGGAATAGTAGATGATGACATTATATTTGAATATAAGAGTTAATAATGGAAAATAATATAACTTTAGTTAACGGGTTTTATTTTCCAACAATCGGCGCAACTAACGCAAATAAACAAAAAGCCAATTGGGATGAACAACCTAAGCTAATAGCAGGTTATGCTAAGAATAAAAAAACTTGTATTCAAGCAGGCGGAAACGTTGGGTATTATACTAAAATTTATGCAGGCATTTTTGATACAGTATACACATTTGAACCTAACCCGTTAAATTTCTTTTGTCTTGTTAAAAATGTGCAAGATAGCAATGTTATTAAAATGCAATCATGTTTAGGTAATACGCACCAATTAGTTGATATAGCATTGCCTGCATCACATGTTAAAAAAGGTATAAACATAGGAACTTATTATATATCAGGTAAAGGCAAAATACCTACAATGCTAATTGATGATTTAAATTTAGACAGTTGCGACCTAATACATTTAGATATTGAAGGCTTTGAAGTTAATGCAATTAACGGCGGACTTTTGACTATTAAAAAATTTAAACCTATTATATGTTTAGAAATTAATTCTGCATTGCAAAACTTTAATTACTCTGCTAATACAGTATTCGACTTAATGAAATCTTTAAATTATAAATTAGTAGATCAAATTAACGAAGACTATATATTCGAGGGCGTGTAATGATCGATAGCCCTACTATATTCACCGGTGGTGACTCTAAGTACTGGAAAAAATACGGCAAGGTATTTGTAAGAAGTTTTAATCATTACAATCCTGATAAAACTATTCATGTACATATCATTAATCCTGATGATAATGATATAGAAGATTTAAAGTTATTGCCGTGTAATTATACAACTGACTTTATTGACGAAATATACATTAATGACTTGTGTTTAGAATCTATAAAATATTTAGAAAATCCTCATATAGACGAACTACACAAACAAAAATTAAAACACGGTTTGTCATTCTGCAACGAAGAAACGCTTGTAGAAAAAATGAAACATCTAATGACGTTTTCGGTATATGCTTGTAATAGATTTATAACATTATCAAAACTATGGACAGGTAATCATCCAGTAGCAGCGTATGATATGGACACTATATGCAAAGGTGCAATAGATATTAATAAAATGTTAGGCACTAATGACTGTGGATGCTTGTCAGTTAAAGGTCCAAGATTTGTAGTTAGTCTAGTTGCATTTAGAAACAACAACTCGCTATTATTAGACTGGAGCAATAGCCTATCTAATTCTTTTAATTCTAAAAAAGTATACGGATTTTTAGATCAAGATACCTTTGTTGAAAAAAGTAAATTATATAATACTACACATATTGATAAAATATTTTGTGATCATACAAAGAAGTCAGACAGCGCATTAGTAATGACTGGCAAAGGCGCAGCAAAGATTAGTGATAGATTTTATATGGAATCTAAAAAATGGTTATGAAAATGTATAACCAAAATTATCTATATCTTCTTCATATAACGATTTAATTAAATTAACAGTATAGCTATTTGTAAAAATATCTCTATAAGATATGTTACTAGGGCCTTTGTTAGTTATAGGCAACGACATATTTTTAAATATTTCAATGTTGGTTATTTCTTCGTTAATGTTTTCAAATTTAATAACCTTATCAACTGATATTGATTTAGATTTAAGCCATGTACTCTGACTATCGGATAATTTAAACCAAGTATTATCCCATGCATGATTATGATATCGAGTTAACCACTTTTCAAAACTATCAATCATAATGTTATATTCTTCGAGTACTATATCATAATTATCTTGAACTTTGTTAGTTTTTTTACCTGCATATAATGCCTTTAATCCTTGTCGAAGAACTTCTCGTCTAAAGAAAAACCAGCTAGCAGTTCGGCACCAAGGATTTCTTACAATAGAAAAAACATAAGGATCTTTCTCGTTGACAAAATCTTCTGCGTCTTTTAAAGTACTATGAAAATTTAAATTAGTAGTCCTGTCATTGGGAATAATTTCGTAATTGTAATTATTTTTAATTAATGTCAATACACTTCTCCCAGCAGTTTTCGGTATATGGATAAAAACTGCTGGTGTTTTAGATTCTATATAATAACTCATATATCTATTTAGCGCATTAACTACATACATAAATATCTACATGAAACATCGTGTAGTATTAGTTACAGGAGGCTTTGACCCACTTCACAGTGGTCATATCGCCTACTTTAAAGAAGCAAAAAAACTTGGCTCTAAATTGATTGTCGGAGTTAACAGTGATAATTGGTTGACTCGTAAAAAAGGCAGACCGTTTATGCCATTTGAAGAACGTGTTGCTATTATTAAAGAATTAGCATGTGTGGACAAGGTCATAGGTTTTGACGACAGCGACAATACAGCATGTCAGGCAATCTTTCATACATTAAGTACACACGGTACTGAAACAAAAGTTATTTTTGCAAATGGTGGTGATAGAACTAATACAACAACTCCGGAATATAAAGTATACGGAAGCATGCCCTATGTCGAATTTGCTTTCGGAGTTGGTGGAGAGCATAAGAAAAACTCAAGCAGTTGGATTCTTGACGAATGGAAAGCACCTAAGACAGAACGTCAATGGGGATATTATCGTGTACTCCATGAAGTCGAAGGATGCAAAGTAAAAGAACTTACTGTTGATCCGGGAAAAAGTTTAAGCATGCAACGACACGATTATCGTTCAGAACATTGGATGGTTAGTGAAGGTGCGTGTATTGTACACAGTAAGATGCCAAACGGATACAGTTTGCCACCTAGAGAATTAACAGTACATCAAGCATTTGAAATCCCAGTAGGCGAATGGCATCAATTGACTAATCCGTTTGATGTTCCTTGTAGAATAGTAGAAATACAATACGGAGAGCATTGTATAGAAGAAGATATAGAGAGAGAAGATTAATGAAAGTATTTGTAGGATACGATACACGGGAAGATATTGCATATCAAGTGTGCAAGCACAGCATCCAAACAAGAAGCAAAGATGCAGTAGTACATCCGTTAAAACAACAAGAGCTTAGAGATGCAGGATGGTATACTAGACCAGTTGATAAACTTGCAAGTACTGAATTTACCTTTACACGATTTCTTGTACCTGAACTAATGAACTTTAAAGGATGGGCAGTGTTTATGGACTGCGACATGTTGATTACTACAGACATTGCAGAACTATTTGCACAAGCAGACGATAGGTATGCAGTTATGTGTGTACAACACGATTACACTCCTAAAGAAGGCATGAAGATGGACGGACAGAAACAAACTGTTTATCCACGCAAGAACTGGTCAAGTGTAATGTTGATCAACTGCGGTCATCCTAGCAATGCTAGACTTACACAAGACTTAGTTAATGATCCAGAAATTAACGGAGCATATCTACATCGCCTTAGTTGGCTTAGGGACGAAGAAGTAGGTGCATTAGATCACACCTGGAACTACTTAGTAGGCGTATACGATAACATCAAAACTCCTAAATTAATACATTATACAGAAGGCGGCCCATGGTTTGAAAATTATAGAAACTGCGAGTACCATACAGAATGGAAAATAGAATTACAGAATATGATGAGGTCCTAATGGGTAAAGTAGTTGCAATTGACAGTGTAGGCGGATTTAATTGGAACGCCAAAGGGCACGACTATGATCCTTATCTAAAAAGTTTTATTAAAGGCGCCGACGGCGCTGCTTCGAACTGGGACAAAGAAAAAGATACAACTTCAACTCTTGTTATTAGAGGCCTCGGCGGCGGCAGTCAAAAAGCAATCAAGCATTGCTGGAAAACAAATAGAGAATTTTATGCTATCGATACTGGTTATTTTGGTAACTGGAAACACAAAAGATGGCATAGAATAACCCGTAACGCCTTACAGAATTCTGGACCAATAATTGAACGTTCGGATGATAGACTAACAACTATTATGGGTTCTTGGAATAATATTTGGAAACCATTTACTCCTGGCAGTAAGATTTTAGTATGCCCGCCCAGTGATAAAGTTATGAGTTTATGGGATCAAGGCACTGCTGAAGATTGGACTAATCAGCTAGTAGAAAAAATAAAAACATTAACTGATCGCCCTATAGAAATTAGAATGAAACCTAACAGAAGTTCTAGAGTAACTGATCAAACAATTCAACAAGCACTTGCTAATGATGTACATTGTTTAGTAACATATAATAGCATTGCTGCAACTGAAGCATTAATTGAAGGGAAATGTGCTATAAGTTTAGGCCCAAATGCTGCGCAAGTAATTGCAGAAACAGAGTTAAATAATATTGAAAATCCTAGAGTCCCGTCAGAAGATGAAATGTTTGCATTTATGAAACACTTATCGTATGCACAATTTACCCAAGAAGAAATGGAAAACGGATTTGCATGGAATACACTTCAGGAGACTATTCAGTGACTATAAAAGTAGCATCGTATCTAATGGGTATTCCTCCAGGCAACACTAATCCTGAAAAACCAGCAATCATTGTTAACTTCATTGAAGGTGTATGGCGCTCCGGAGATCAAGGAACTATTGTAACTGACTATACTCCTGTAAATGCAGATGTAGCAGTAGTGCAGGGGTTTGTTCACGAAAATAGTAAAAACAGTTTGCATTTAAAATTACGACAAGATGTATTTGAAAAACAAAAACGAGATAATAAGCGTAGCATTATTGTAGACAGTAATTTATTTTTGTATGCTGATCCTCAAAATCGTAATAAATTTTTAAGATTTAGTTACGACGGTATTTTTCCAAATACCGGCGAATACTGTAACGCAACTCCTGATCCTGCTCGGTGGAATTTAATTCAACAACGTTTAGGTATTTCGTTAAAGCCAATGCAACACAACGGAAAAAATATATTAATTTGCTGTCAGCGAGACGGAGGATGGAGCATGGGCGGGCAAGCAGTACTTCCTTGGTTAATTAAAACTATTACCCATGTTAAAAAGTATTCAGATAGACCCATAGTTATTAGATTTCATCCAGGCGATAAAAAAATACTAGAACATAAACGTGCATTGGCTAGATACAGAATGACAAATGTAACTATAACTCATAGTGCAAACTTACTACAAGATTTTGAAAATGCACATGCTGTCATTAATTACAATAGCAGTCCTGCTGTTGCTGCTGCTATACAGGGTGTTCCTGTATTTGTGTTAGACGCTGACAGGAGCCAAGCAGCAGCCGTTGCCCATTCTGATTTAAAAGATTTAGAAAATATAAAAGAATTTGATAGAGAACTTTGGGTCCAAAAAATGGCGCAGATGCACTGGACATTAGACGAACTTAAAGACGGAACAGCATGGACACATTTAAGGAAGTGGGCAACAAAATGAATAAACAAATTACAGTAGTAACAACATTTCATCCGTCAGGGTTAGTAAAATACGGACAGCGTTTTTTAGACAGCTTTGCTGCAAAAGTAGACAAGCGTATTAAGCTGCTAGTATATGCAGAAGATTGTATTCCTCGTAATCCTGATCCAATTCGTATTGAAATATTAGATGCAAAAGCAGTGCTACCTAAATTAAATGCATTTAAAGACAAATGGCGTGATGTGCCTAAAGCTAACGGAGACGTTAGCAATGAACCACAGCGTCACACACGCAAGGATTGGAACAAAGAATTCAAGTGGGATGCAGTTAGGTTCGCTAATAAAACATACGCAGTGTATGACGCTTGTACACGCTCTAAGGGGTGGTGTGTGTGGATGGATGCAGACAGCTTTATTCACAGTCCTTGGAATTACGAAGACTTTGCAGAACTACTTCCTAACAATGCTTATATCACATATGTTGGTAGAGGTAAAGGATCGCAGACTTGGCCAGAGTGTGGCTTCTACGGTATGAATCTAAATCATCCTGTGTGCCACAGTTTCTTAGAAGACTTTGAGCGTATGTACGAGGATGCTGAGAACGGTATCTTTACATTAGAAGAATGGCACGACAGTTATGTGTTTGGCGAGCTGCTAAAGAAATATAGCGAATTTCCATCACACGATTACAGTGCAGAAATGTATCTCAAAGAAGCAAAGTCAGGCGGCGGAGGGCATCCTCTTATTAATGGTCCACTAGGCAAGTGGATGGATCATATGAAAGGTGGACGCAAGGATACAGGTAAGTCACAAAAGAAAGACATTATGGTTAATAGAACAGAAGCATACTGGAATGAAATTTAGTTTATGGACACAATATGGCGCACTTAATAGCAAACCTGTCTTTGATGCTTTTCGAGAGGGTTGTCGCGCCCTTGGTTTTAGCACTGACGATAATAGCAATGACTCCGACGTTGATGTTATTTGGAGCGTACTGTTTAACGGAAGAATGGCTCAAAACCAACTTGTTTGGAAGAACGCACAGAACAAAAAGAAACCAGTTATAGTACTTGAAGTCGGTGGAATTAAACGAGGCACAACTTGGAAGGTGGGATTAAATGGTATTAATAGAGATGCTTATTTTGGGGATATGGGGAATACTAGTGACCGTGCTAATCTTCTCGGACTTGTTTTAAAGCCCTGGCGTACAGACGGCGAGTATATACTAATAGCAGGTCAGCACGATAAAAGTTTGCAGTGGCAACATATGCCTAGGATGAGTCAATGGGTGATGAATACTATAGATGGCATAAGAGCACATACTGATCGTCCTATATTGTTTCGGCCTCATCCTCGATGCCCATTACAACATATCGAAAAAGAATTTAAAAATGTATACAGGCAAAATCCTGTAAAATTAAATGGTACATATGATGACTTTGATATGTCGTTTAACAACGTACACGCTACTGTAAGCTACAGCAGCAACCCGGGCATACACAGTGTACTAAACGGCGTTCCGGCGTTTGTAGGGTCCGCATCTTTAGCGTATGACGTCGGTAATGACATTGACTTTATGCACGATATAGAATCTCCAATGATGCCAGATAGAACACAATGGCTCAATGACTACGCTCACACTGAATACACTATAGAAGAAATTGCAGCAGGATTACCATTAAATAACTTGACAAGTAAGCTATAATACGTTATACTACTTGTATGGCTGAGAAAACAATAGAATCATATCTTGAATTATTGACTGGACTACAAGGGAATGTATCTTTTGTAATCCAATCTAGCGATCAAACAATTCTTCGAAGTATTGCACGCCAAGTGCATAAAGGAGTTGCACTTACTGATCGTCAGTACGAAGTAGTTAAAGAAAAACTACTATCATACGCTGATCAATTTACTGCGTTAGAGTATGATGTAGTTGGTGCTGTTAATATACTACGGAACCCATTGCGTCAGATTGACAGAACCAAATATATTAAAATTATAGACAATACTATTAAAATTAGATTTCCGTTTAGTAAGAAAGATATTATAAAATTAGAATTAGCTAAAACTAATGCTACCGGATATGAGCACAGTAAAGGATCACACGAGCATACATTTGAATATTCAGAACAAAGTGTATTTTCAATCTTAACTGAATTTGTCGATACAAGTTTTGAGATTGATGCAGAACTAATCGATGTTTATAATAAAATTAAACAAATAAAAAACTCACATGAAAATTATATTCCTGGTATCTATAACTTAGAACTTAAGAATGTTAATGCAACTGCTCGCAAATTAATAGTAGACGAATTAGGCGATCTTGATCAAACAAACTTAATCAAATATGTTGATAGAAGATTTAAGTATGGTATCGAAACTATTGATACCTTGCCAGACGATACACTATTAAACAAGATAGCTTATCGAGAAACAGCACAGCTCATGTTAAGTCCAATTGAATATGATACACAATCGGTATTATCTGCTCTTTGGGATTTAGATAGATTTCCGTTGTTAATAATTTTAGATAAAATTAATGCAGAAGAACAGCTACACGAATTAGTAACTTATTATAGAGACATATTGCCGTTTGAATCATCAAGTGTTCTTTTTAGACTAGACGGAAGTGATGTAGGATTTAATACATTAGTAAAAGATAGGAAATTGAATAATTGGGTTGACAAATCAACAAAAATAGTATATATTAGTACAGATACATTACCGAAACTCTTAGTTAACGGTGACTGGAAACCACACACTGCTATCTCTTATAACAGTAGATTAGATAGACTAGTAAACGCTTATGTAGAATTCAATTGCGACTTAATTGTTTATAGAGAAGAGAGCATGAGCCCATTTAGGAAGTATTCAAAATTTTATGGCTAGTTGTAGATTAATAATTGAAGACGAAGTAAACATCAAACTAGAAGGACTAGATGTAGATGTACGAAGAAAGCTCGCCAATGCTCTTAAGTTTGAAGTGCCTTATGCTAAACACATGCCCCAGTATAAACTGGGACGATGGGACGGTAAAGTTGCTTTTTTTGGCATTGGCGGTACAGGCTACGTCAATCATCTTGATGTTGTTTGTGATATTCTTGGAAAAAATAATGTCGAAATAGTAGACATTCAAGACAACAGACACCCTATTACTTTAAAGTTTACACCAGTAACAGAAAGCTACTGGGCTGACCAAGGTGTTAAATGGCCTAAAGGTCATCCTGCTGAAGGCGAAGACATTATGCTTCGAGACTATCAAGTTGATGCAATTAACAACTTCTTAGCTAACCCGCAGAGCTTGCAACAGATTGCTACTGGTGCAGGTAAGACAATTACTACAGCAACATTATCGCATATGGTCGAGCCGTACGGACGTAGTCTAGTTATTGTTCCAAACAAGTCACTTGTTGAACAAACTGAAGAAGACTACATCAATTGCGGACTTGACGTTGGGGTGTACTTCGGAGACAGAAAGAATCTCGGTAAGACTCATACTATTTGTACTTGGCAGAGTTTGAATATTCTTGACAAGAAACACAAGGACGGAAGTGCAGTATTATCACTTGCAGAGTTCCTTGAAGGTGTGAGCGCAGTTATTGTCGACGAAGTACACCAGGCCAAAGCAGAAGTGCTAAAGAATTTGCTTACACGAAACTTAAGAAATGCTCCAATTCGCTGGGGACTAACTGGTACAGTGCCCAAAGAGAAGTTTGAATTTGAAAGTATTCACGCAAGTCTAGGTCCAGTGATTGGACAGATTACAGCAAAAGAATTACAAGACAAAGGCGTGCTATCAGAGTGTCATGTTAATGTATGTCAGCTAATTGATACAGTAGTGCATACTGATTATCAAAGCGAATTAAAATACCTAACAACTAATACTGAACGCTTAGAATACATTGGCAAGATGATGAACAAGGTATCGCAAACAGGCAACACACTTATTCTTGTAGACAGAATTAGTGCCGGACAAGCATTAGCCGAGATGATTCCGGGCAGTACATTTATTAGCGGTGCTGTTAAAGTAAAAGACAGGAAAGAAACATATGATACGATTCGTGAAGGGACTAATGAGGTCATTATCGCAACCTACGGAGTCGCCGCTGTTGGACTTAATATACCGAGGATCTTTAATCTTGTTCTTCTTGAACCTGGCAAGTCTTTTGTTCGTGTTATTCAGAGCATTGGTAGAGGCGTAAGAAAGGCTAAAGACAAAGACTTCGTACAAATATGGGACTTGACATCGACGTGCAAGTTTGCGAAGCGGCATTTAACTCAGCGTAAGAAATTCTATACTGAAGCTCAATACCCATTTACGATTGAAAAAATAGACTGGAATTAAAAATTATGAGAATTTTAACATTAGAAAATAAATGCTTTAACTTAGATGATTTGCCTGATCAAATTGAAGACGATGTACGATTTAGTGTACTAGATAATAGCGATCCTAAAAATCCGGATTTTTTCTTTGTACCATTAATTTTTCTAGAATCATTTAGTGCACCTGCAATGGTATTAGATATTGGCGGACAAGAAATTACAATGCCAGTAGATTGGAGTATTGCAGTAGGCTGTTCAGAAAGCGGAACTGACTTAGAAATACTTCCATTAACAAGTATTAACGATCGAGGGTTTGAAGCATTTTTGTATAATCCGTTGAAGAGCTTTAAAACAGACTTTGCATCTATTAATATTGTAAACTTCTATACAGATGTAAAATGGTATTTTCCTAAAATGAAAAACGGACAATTACTAAGTGTTCCGATTACAGAAGGAACAAATCCGTTATGTGCATTTTTTGTAAAAGATATTAGTAGACAATGTGAAATTATTGAATATGAAAGGTTAATGTAAATGTCAATTAAAGCAGGCAAAATTTGGGGATCAACGGAATTAATTCACGCAAATGGCGTACTAGAATTTCACCGTATCGAATACAAAGCAGGATTTAAATGTTCAGAACATGAACACGAATTTAAATGGAATGGCTTCTTTGTAGAATCAGGTAAGATGCTTATACGTGTATGGCAAGACGATCAAGGACTAGTCGATGAAACTATCTTAGGCCCAGGCGAATTTACACAAGTTAAGCCAGGCAAGATTCATCAGTTCGAAGGCATCGAAGATGGTGTTGCATTTGAATTGTATTGGGCAGAGTTCAATCACAGTGACATTAAACGCCGCACAAGCGGAACAGCAGTTGGCTAATTTGGGCGCACTTATCTCAGGTGAAGCATTGATATATGAGCGTAGCGACGGTGTTGTCTACGCTCGTTATCGTGACCCTCCTAATAACAAATTGCCACGCTGGATAGTAGGTGGTGACCCTGCAGGAGTAGCTAGAGCACAAGGCGATTTATTGTCATATAGTGACTGGCAAGATTTATGTAGACTTGCCCAAGAACATCCTACATTAGAAAAGTTATTAGATCAATTAATAACAATGTATTACGTAGTAAAGGACGACAAATGAGAATTATAGCAGGACCGTGTCAACACGAGACACTAGAGCAGAGCATTAGTATTGCAGAGACATGTGCAAGAGTTTGTAGCAAGTACGATATTGATTATTATTTTAAAGCTAGTTACGACAAAGCAAATCGCACAAGCATTAACGGCAAACGCGGTCTTGGATTAGCACGTACTATGCAAGATTTTGAAATCATGAAGAAAGAAATCCCTGGTTTAAAAATTCTTACTGATGTACACACTAGAGGACAAATTGATGCAATGGGTGCATACCCAGACGCAGTTGATGTGTTGCAGATTCCTGCGTTCCTTTGTCGCCAAACTGATTTGATTCAACGTGCGTGTGAAACAGATAAAATTGTTAATATTAAAAAAGGACAGTTTCTTGCACCTTGGGACGTTGCTGGAATACTAAGTAAGTGCGAAGACGCTAAAGAAGTTTGGATTACAGAGAGAGGAACTAGCTTTGGATATAATACTTTGGTTGTTGATTTCACCGGCCTTAATTACATGCTTGATAATTTTGATTGTCCTATTGTACTGGACGCCACGCACTCAGTACAAAAGCCAGGTGGCAACGGAAGTAGTAGCGGCGGGAATAGGGATTATGTTCCTGGCTTGGCTCGTGCAGCTAGTGCTTTGGGGATTAGGAATTTCTTTTTAGAAGTACACCCCGATCCTGACAATGCACCCAGTGACGGTCCTAATATGTTACGCCTAGAAGACTTCGAGCGTGTAGTGGAAGATATTGTTGCCATCAGCAGTGTATTAAAATGAATACAGCAATACTAATTCCTGCACGTTATGGTAGCACCCGCTTTCCAGGGAAGCCGTTAGCAGCACTGGATAACATTCCTATGATACGCAGAGTGTACGAACGCTGTCGCAAAACAGGATATGATGTTTATGTACTCACAGACGATACACGTATTGCTGATAAGTTTGAACCACATCAAGTTATTATTGATCTAACAGATTACGCTAACGGCACAGAACGATGCGCGGGCGCAGTAGCAATGCGTACACTTGACGACTACGATCAGTTTATAAACGTACAAGGTGACATGCCTGATGTTACAGCTGAATTAATTGAAACGTGTATTGCTAGTTTATCTCAATATGAAGTAAGTACAGTGTACACAACAATGCCAAGTAAAATGCAAAACGATCCTAACAGTGTTAAGATGGTACGTGCAGGTGATCAAGCTCTATGGTTTGGCAGAGGCATGACAGGATATGGCGAATGGCACTTGGGTGTTTATGGTTATCGCAAACAAGCATTGCAAGCATATCCCCATTTACTTGTAGAAGCAGAAGAACGTATTGAAAAACTTGAACAGTTGCGCTGGCTAAAAAACGGTTGGCAAATTGGCTGTAATAGTGTATACTTTAATGGTATAGAGATTAATTCACCCGAGGACGTTGACGCATGGCATCAGAAAAAATTGCAATAAAAGAAATCCTCAGTTGGATCGACAATGGCGAAAGTAAGATTTGGGATCACTTAGAAGATGACCACAAGAAGCAAATTAGCTTTTGGTTGTTGAACAGATATGTAAGTTCTGTTAGCGGAAGTAGAGAAGCACAAGAACTTGCCATTTTTAAAACTAACGAATATTATAATAGGAACTTTAATGACATCGGAGTAAGTAAAGACAAAGGTCATCCGAAACTATTATGGCAGCTTTTGTGTATGAGTGGTAATACAGGAAAAAACGAATTTCATCAATGGATTGGTTTTAAGAAGAGAGAAGGCAGTACTGCATCTGCTACAAAATTATTAGAACAAGTTTATCCCCACTTAAAGAATGACGAGGTTGAATTACTTGCTAGAATATCTACAAAAAAAGAACTCAAAGAACTTGCAGAAGAATACGGTATCGAAAATGTCAAGCTCTGAAAAGCCATACGTCTGCGAATATTGTAAGACAGGATACACTCGTGAAAAAACTCTCATGGTGCATATGTGTGAACAAAAACGCAGAGCTTTACAGAAAAATGAAAAACGTGTGCAGTTAGGATACATTGCATTTAACCAATTCTATAAATTAAGTGCAGGCGCAAAGAAAGACAAGACATATGAAGAGTTTTGTAAAAGTCAATATTATAATGCATTTGTAAAGTTTGGTAGCTTTGTGTCAAATGTAAAGCCGTTGTATCCTGAGAAGTATATTAATTATGTTGTAACTAGCGGAGTTAAACTTGACCAATGGTGTCGAGAAGAAATGTACGAAAAGTATGCAATTGAGTTAATCAAAAAAGAAGGTGTAGAAACTGCGTTAGAACGTAGTGTTATGACTATGATGGAATGGGCAAATGAAAATAATAGTGTATGGAATCATTATTTCCATTATGTAAGTCTTAATAGAGCAATATGGCATATTAAAGACGGAAAGATTTCACCGTGGCTCATTCTTAACTGTTCTAGTGGAAAAGCAATGCTAAGTAAATTTAACGATGAGCAATTAGGAATGATTTATAATATTGTAGATCCGGCTCATTGGGCGTTGCGTTTTAAAAAACAAATTACTGATGTGCAACTAGTTA
>Ga0255773_10000218_pt1 | contig 61436 bp, 61 predicted proteins | sample 011ome_17_FD_179971 | JGI IMG/M metagenome (GOLD analysis project Ga0255773, IMG submission 179971) | Coastal salt marsh microbial communities from the Groves Creek Marsh, Skidaway Island, Georgia - 011502XT metaG (version 2) | ecosystem: Environmental > Aquatic > Marine > Intertidal zone >... | reverse complement strand
CTGGGCCTGTTCGGTGTCCGACGCATTCTGTGTCTGGACAGATTTAGCCACAGGCTGTTGCAGGTCCGCATTTGTTGCATTTTCTGAAATTTCGGCGGTTTCATTCATGGCACCGCTATCATTTTCCTGAACGTCCTGATCATTCAACGGCTCTGTCTTGTTCTGTGTATCAACTTGCAGATTTTCTGCCAGATTTTCCATCGCCTGCACGTTTTCGGCAACAGCAGACATATCCGCCCGTGCGACGTCTTGGATGCTATCTTGCACACCAGTATCTGATACCGCGTCAGCAACAGTCTGATCGACCTGCTCTGCGGCCGAAATCTGTGCGGTTGCAGCTGTCTCTGGGATAGCTTGGACCGCTGCGATCTGGGATGGTGCAATAATGATATCCTGTGCGGCATAAACTACCCCGTCGCCCGACCCAACACGCAATGTCAATGACCGTGCAACCTTGGATTTGGGCAAATCAAACAAGGCCACAAAATTTCCCAAGCTATCGGCGGTTACCGTTTCTACGACAGCATCATCGACCAATATATCAACCTGCGCGCCCGCACCTGCACGCCCCGCAATCACAACAGCGCCATCCGCATCAATGCGCGCGGTTTCTAAAACTGGCGCAGTATTCGTCGAACCATCGGCCGAATCGTCCGTTTCAGTGTCCGTCTGATCCGCGACTGTGGCGTCGGGGGCGGATGGCTCTTGTGTGCCGGTGTTTGACGTATCTGTATCAGAAACATCAGATCCGTTGTCGGTGCCGGCCTTTGCCACTGTTGGCGATGTCGCGACGGATGTGTCTGATGTGGTTGTTTCGGTTTGGGCTGATGCAGGCTCTGCCGTGCCATCTGCTGCGATAACGGCCGGATCAACCGTTTGTGTGTCGCGCCCCAAATACCATGTCCCCAATGCCGCGCCACCAAACAAAATGGCCAAAATCCAAGCGATATTTTTATTCATTCCAGCCCCCCAAGCGGCCATTCCTGTTTTGTCATTGCAGCCACCGATCCCCAAGGTTAGCATGCACCAGATAACCCTTTAAAGAAAAGTAACAAAAATGCAAAACATATCTGTCTGTGTCTATTGCGGATCGCGCGCAGGAACCAAACCCGAATTCACCGATCAGGCGCAGGCTCTGGGCCGTGGTATCGCGGATCGGGGTTGGCGTTTGGTCTATGGTGCAGGCGACGTGGGATTGATGGGCACAATCGCACGTGCCACCCAATCCGCAGGCGGCGATACCTTTGGTGTCATCCCCACCCATTTGGTGCGCGCCGAAGTGGGCAAAACCGACCTGACCCGATATGTCGTCACTGAAAACATGCACGAACGCAAAAAGGTGATGTTTATGAATTGCGATGCTGTTGTTGTCATGCCCGGCGGCGCAGGATCAATGGACGAATTTTTCGAAGTCCTGACCTGGGCGCAATTGGGCCTGCACAGCAAGCCAATTATTTTGATGAATGTCGAACAATATTGGGATCCGCTGGTGTCCTTGATCGATCACATGATCAAAATGGAATTTGCACATGACAGCCTTACGGACCTGTTCCATGTCACGGCAAATGCCGATGAAACACTACAACGCCTATCTGACATAACCACGTGATCCCCGCAGCGCCCCCCAACTATACAGCGCGACGGCTATCCAGATCATCGAAAACACATACATCTGAACCCGCCCAAAGGGTTCAGCCAAAATAAACACAGCGCAGCCAAATTGCAGCGTAGGGTTTAGGTATTGCAACACCCCAACAGTCGATAAATGGACCCGTTTTGTAGCATATGAAAACAATATCAACGGAACCGCGGTCAATGGCCCAGACGCAATCAACAATGCAGTGGTTTGAACCCCAGTATTGAAATGCGCCTGACCTGTGATGCCCGCCCAAACCAATATCGCGGCCGCCACTGGGGCCAAAATCAACACCTCGGTCGTCACAGACAGAACTGGACCAACCTCTAAACCCTTTTTGGCAACGCCATATAATCCAAAACTGCTTGCAATGGCCAAGGCAAACCAAGGCACCTGCCCCTGTGCAATCACCAAAACGCAAACCCCCGCAGCAGCACAGCCAATTGCAATCCACTGCACAGGTTTCAACGTTTCATTAAAAAACACCAAGCCAAATAAAACAGACAATAACGGAAATATATAATACCCCAGACTTGCCTGCATCGCCTGATCAATCTGGATCGAAAAAATAAACAAAAACCAATTTGCCGCGATCAACAGTGATGCAATCGCCATCCGCCGGAAATTTCCCCGATCTGACATGACCGCAATCCAAACGCCAATCCGGCCTTGAACCAATAATATGACCAGAAAAAATACCAACGACCACAGCGTGCGATGCGACAACAACTCTAACGGTGGAACATCGTCCAACAGTTTATAATACAGCGCCGAGACACCCCAAACCGTACAGGCCAAAACCATGGCCCCAATCCCCTTGAACGTGTCACTCATGTGATGCCCTTATGCTTTTGCACACACAACGCCGAAACAGACGCCCCGTCAATAAAAAAAACCGGCCCCAATGGACCGGTTTTCACATCAAATGAACGCGATACAATTACATCCGCGATGCAACATTTTCCCAGTTCACCAAATTGTCCAAGAAATTGGTCAAATAGGCAGGACGTTTGTTGCGGAAATCGATGTAATAGGAATGCTCCCAAACATCACAGCCCAGCAAAGCAGTTTGACCAAAACATAATGGGTTTACGCCATTTTCGGTTTTTGTCACCTTCAAGCCGCCATCGGCGTCTTTGACCAACCAGCACCAGCCAGAACCAAACTGACCAGCACCCGCTGCGCAGAATTCATCACGAAACGCATCAACAGAACCAAAGCTGTCAACAATCGCTTTTTCCAACTCTGACGGCATCGCGCGACCAGTTGGGCCCATCATTTCCCAAAACTGCATGTGGTTCCAATGCTGTGACGCATTGTTGAAAATTCCATTTTGCGCAACAGAACCAGCGGCATAGGTCCCTTTTACGATCTCTTCCAGCGATTTGCCTTCCCACTCGGTGCCAGCGATCAGCTTGTTGCCATTGTCGACATAGGCTTTGTGGTGCAGGTCATGGTGATATTCCAAAGTTTCCTTTGACATCCCCAGATCCGCCAAGGCGTCATGTGCATACGGTAAATCAGGCAGTTCAAAAGCCATTAGAGGGCCCCCTTTAAATTAAATTACATTACTCCCTAAATGTTGCTTAAACCCGCCCAAGGTCAAGGGGCAAAGCCAAAAAACATCTTTCATTTTTGTAAAAATACTCAAACGCCCAAAGGGCAAAAATAAATGCGCCGCCCCAGTGGGGCGGCACAGTTTACTGGCTTTGGTGGTAATTTACCACTGACCAACCTCATACCCAGGCTTGCTGGCGTTTTTAAGCAGGTTAAACATATATTCTGCCACAGACCGGAAACAAATCACACGTGCATGATCGTCTGTTTCCAACCAAAACGCAGCCGCAATTTGCGCAAATCGTGTTCGGCGGACTTCGCCCACACCAAAGGCAGACATGTCAACAGGCGCCTCTTTTGCAATCACCTCGCGCAGCTGCGCACCCGATACGTCAAAAACCGCGCGCGCATCAGACACATTAACGACCAGCGCATGTTCCTCACCCAATTGCGCGGTCATTTGCGCGACCAAGTCATCCGCCGCTGCATAATCACACACGACCATCAGCTCGTCCGGTGACATCCACAAAACGGTGCATTTTGCGCCAACGCTCAGCTGACGTGTATCTGGGATCTGAACCCCAAATACTGATTTTACCGCTGTGGCAAATGATTTTGATGCAAAATCGCCGCGCAGGGTTACCATTCCAGTTAGTTTTGCTTCTGCAACGCTCACATAGCCCGCAGATTTCGCGCCTTTTAGGGCAGTCACAGCATCAGACATCTTGCTTGGTCCCTTCTTTATCATAAAACACTTGGTCGACGATTTTTGCAAACACACTGCCACCGCCGACTTTGGGGAATTCAATGGTCTCGCCCATGCGATCTGGCCCATCCAGAACCAATCCCATAGCAATTCCACGACCCAAGGTTGGCGAATAATAGGTTGATGTAACACGACCAACCATATTGCGTTGTCCGTTTGCATTCACACCTTCACCCACGGCATAGGCGCCATCGGGAATGACGGATCCATCCGTTGTTTCCAGACCAACCAATTTCCAACGCTTGGGATCGACCATAAATGTCCGTTGTTGCGCACGCTTGCCGATGAAATCTTCTTTCTTTTTGGAAATGGCCCAGTTCAGCCCCAAATCTTGCGGAATGATCGTGCCGTCGGTCTCATCACCAATCATGATAAAGCCCTTTTCAGCACGCATCACGTGCAGCGCCTCGGTTCCGTACGGCATGACGTTAAATTCCGCGCCTGCGGCCATCAATGCATCCCAGAATGCGCGACCTTGGCTGGCTGGTACCGCAATTTCATAGGACAATTCGCCAGAAAACGAAATGCGATAAACACGTGCGTTAAACCCGCCCAAGGTGCCATCAGCCCATTCCATGAACCCCAGCGCCTCTTTGGATACATCCATGCCGCCCAGTTTTTCCAACACTTTGCGTGCATTGGGGCCAACAACGGCCACTTGGGCGTATTGTTCGGTGACATTGGCAGTATAGACTTTCCAATCCCACCATTCGGTTTGCAGCCATTCCTCCATATGGGCGTGGATACGATCTGCGCCCCCTGTGGTGGTGTGGCACAGGAATGTGTTTTCATCGATCCGCGCCACAACGCCGTCATCTGACAAAAATCCGTTTTCCGAACACATCAAACCATAGCGGCATTTGCCGACCTTTAGCGTGGACATCATGTTTGTGTACATCATATCCATGAATTTGCCAGCATCCGGTCCCTTGACGATGATTTTACCCAAGGTGGACGCATCCAACAGACCCAGCGATTTGCGGGTTTGCAGGATTTCGCGTTCCACGGCCTGCGCCTTGGTTTCGCCCGCGCGGGGGAAACAATAGGGGCGGCGCCAATGGCCCACAGGTTCAAAATCGGCCCCATTGGCGATGTGCCATTCATGCATGGGCGTTTTGCGGATGGGTTGGAACACCTCGTCGCGGGCTGATCCTGCGATGGATGCCAGTGAAATCGGCGTATAGGGCGGGCGGAATGTGGTTGTCCCAACCTGTGGGATATCGGCATTCAATGCCCCCGACAGCGTTGCCAAACCATTGATATTTGACAATTTCCCCTGATCCGTTGCCATACCCAAGGTGGTATAGCGTTTGGTGTGTTCGACGCTTTCATAGCCTTCTTGCGCGGCCAGTTGAACGTCGGATACCTTGACGTCGTTTTGATAATCCAACCAAGTTTTCATGCGCAGTTTGATATTTGCGCCCTGTGGCATCATCCAAACGGGTTCGATGGCGGCTGCATCCTCGGCGGCGGCGGTGGGCGCAGTTACCTTGGGCGCGGATTTGCCCAAAGCGGCAACCACATCCATGGCCCGTGCTGTAGCATCGGCCAAGGTGGCCGCGGTGGACATTTCACCATTGGCCGTACCTGCGGGCATGACAAAGCCCTGACCATTTTGGTTGGTTGGCATACGGGTCAAATCGGGGCGGAACATGACCTGTTCAGCATCCCAATTCAATTTGCCGCCACAATGTGAATACAAATGCACCACAGGCGACCAGCCGCCTGACATGGCCACGGCATCACAGCCGATGGTGTCCAACACAACGCCTTCGCCCGCTTGGTCACAGATAGACACGGCAGTCACACGTTTGCCGCCGTGAACCTTGGCAATCGCTTTGCCATTTTCAACCCGGATGCCCATATCACGGGCCTGTTGGGCCAAGGCACCGCCACCAGACGCGCGCGCGTCCAAAATCATAGGCACCGACAATCCTGCCTGTTTCAATGCAATCGCGGTACGATAGGCGTCATCGTTATTCGTGACAACGATGGTGCGGTCGCCAATGGACACACCCCAGTTGACCAGATAATCGCGCACAGCGGATGCCAACAAAACACCCGGAATATCATTGCCAGCAAAGGACAACGGACGTTCAATCGCCCCTGTCGCAGAAATGATCTGAGCCGTGCGGATGCGCCACAACCGATGACGTGGACCCGCCAAGGATGGATCGTGGTCTGTCACACGTTCATAGCCCAACAGATAACCGTGGTCATAAACCCCTGCCCCCATCATGCGGGTTTTCAGGGTCACATTGTCCATGGCCTGCAATTCGGCAACGGTCGCCGCAACGAATTCATCTGCCGATGCGCCGTTGATTTCCACGCCGTCAACCACGGCACGCCCGCCCCAATCGCCGGTTTGTTCCATAACCAACACCTTGGCCCCTGCGGCAGCGGCGGTTTTGGCCGCCTGCAGACCCGCAATACCGCCACCAATGACGACCACATCATAAAAGGCATAGAAATGTTCGTAATCCGATCCGTCCTTTTGCTTGGGTGCTTTGCCCAGACCCGCGGATTGACGGATAAAGGGTTCATAGACATGTTTCCAAAACGCACGTGGATACATGAACATTTTGTAATAAAACCCAGCTGGCAAAAACCGCGACAGATAGCTGTTGATCGCGCCCACGTCGAATTCCAATGTGGGCCAGTGGTTTTGGCTGGTCGCGGTCAGGCCGTCGAACACTTCGGTCGTGGTGGCGCGTTGGTTGGGTTCGAAAAACGCCCCCTCGCCCATATTGACCAAGGCGTTGGGTTCCTCGGCACCCGATGCAACAACGCCACGGGGACGGTGATATTTGAACGACCGGCCGACCAGCATTTGATCATTGGCCAACAACGCGGATGCCAGCGTATCGCCCGCATAGCCCTGCAATTTGCGGCCATTGAATTTGAAAGTGACAGATTTCGTGCGATCAATCAAACGACCGCCAGTTTGTATACGTGTGCTCATGACATCAACCCCTGTGTTGGGCGTAAGTGGCGCGAAAAATTAGACAAGCGGATCATTATGAAAAATTCCTCCAGCTCCATCCCGGACGCTTGGCCGAGATTTTGTCGCAGATTTCTTTGGGTGGCTCTGTGGTCTGTGCGCTATAGGTGCCAAACACCTCAAGCGTCATAGTGCAGCGTGCCGCATGAAACCACTTGCCACAGCCATTGACATGGCGCCAGCGTTCAAAATGCACGCCCTTGGGGTTTTCGCGCATAAACAGGTAGTTTTCGAAATCATCATCTGACGATCCAGGGCCAAAGCGTTTCAGATGCGCTTCGCCACCGGCGTGCAGTTCGGATTCTTCGGCGTGGACGCCGCAATAGGGGCATTCAAGAATAAGCATATCTGACCTCTTTAGTGTGCAACGCCGGCGGCGACGCTTTCGTCGATGAATTTACCTTCGCGGAAACGCCACATGCTGAATTCATCGGTAAGCGGTGACTGACCCTTGGCCATCAATTCGGCCATGGCCCAACCGGACCCTGGGATTGCCTTGAACCCGCCGGTACCCCAACCGCAGTTGACGAATACGCCATCAACGGGGGTTTTGGACAAGATGGGCGACCGGTCGCCTGTCATATCCACGATACCGCCCCACTGGCGCAGCATTTTCAGCCGTGAAATCATCGGGAATGTTTCGACCAAGGCGCGCACCGTTTCTTCGATATGGTGGAATGATCCGCGCTGGGTATAGTTGTTGAACCCGTCCGTGCCGCCACCGATGACCATTTCACCTTTGTCGGATTGGGACATGTATCCATGCACAGTATTGGCCATCACGACCACATCCATACAGGGTTTAATCGGTTCGGACACCAAAGCCTGCAGTGCCACAGATTCGATCGGCAAACGGAACCCAGCCATTTCCGCCAGATCAGATGTGTGACCCGCAACAACGATACCCAATTTATCGCAATCAATGGCGCCCTTGGTTGTATCAACGCCAACGACCTTGCCGTTTTCGCGGCGCACGCCGGTGACTTCGCATTTTTGGATCACGTCCATGCCCATATCAGAACAGGCCCGCGCATAGCCCCACGCCACCGCATCGTGACGTGCGGTGCCACCCCGTTCTTGCCACAGACCACCCAACACCGGATAGCGGGGGCCGTGAATATTGATGATCGGAACCAATTTTTTAACTTGCTCTGGCCCGATAAACTCGGTCGCAACACCTTGCTGTGCGTTTGCATGCGCTGTGCGCTGATACCCGCGCACTTCGTGTTCGGTTTGGGCCAACATGATGACGCCACGGGGGCTGAACATCACGTTATAGTTCAAATCCTGGCTCATCGTTTCATAAAGTGAACGCGATTTTTCATAGATCGCCGCTGACGGATCTTGCAAATAATTCGACCGGATGATGGTGGTGTTACGGCCTGTGTTGCCGCCGCCCAGCCAGCCTTTTTCCAAGATAGCCACGTTTTTGATCCCGTGGTTTTTGCCCAAATAATACGCCGTGGCCAAACCATGACCACCAGCGCCAATAATGATGGCGTCGTATTTTTTCTTTGGCTCAGGAGAGGCCCACGCACGGTCCCACCCTGTGTGATAGCGCGCAGCTTCGCGTGCAACGGCAAATATAGAATAGCGTTTCATCTGGTCTCGAATCCGGTAATTTAGGTGTGGGACACATATGCACGCAAAGCGCGTTAACTCTGCGATCCAGTGCGTCACTTAGGCATCGGGTTGCGACATTCGCGCCGCACAGGTGCTTTGGGGCTTTCTTATTTGAATTTCAATCCCTAAATATAGCGCAACACATCGGAGGCCCCATGACGTTTTGGATTATCGCTGCTGCAACGACAGTCGTTTTGTTAATTGCATTTATTCGCGCATTGATGACACCATCGCCCGACGACCAAGACCCTGTCGACATGGCCGTCTACAAAGACCAACTGTCCGAGGTTGACCGCGATCTGGCCAGAAATGTGATATCCAAAGAAGAGGCAGACCGCCTGCGCGTCGAAATTTCACGCCGCATTTTAGCGTTGGACAAAGCAGAACATATCAAAACACGCAACCTGTCTTTCGGTCAGAAATACGTTACGGCCGTGACGCTTTGTGCGGTACTTGGTGGCGGTGGCTATGCCCTGTATTCCAATATGGGTCAGCCTGGATATACTGACATACCTTTGAAATTACGCATTGAAAATGCAAATGCGTCGCTGGATACGCGTCCGTCACAGGATGAATTTTGGGAAAAAATGCCGGCACAAGTGCCGCTAAATTCGCCCACCGGTGATTATGCACAACTGGTTGAAAAACTACGCGCCACAGTCGCAGAACGCCCAAATGATTTACAAGGCTATGTGCTGCTTAGCCAAATTGAAGCGGGGTTGGAAAATTACCGCGCCGCCGCACAGGCCCAAGGCAAGGTATTATCGCTTAAAGGCGATGCAGCTACGGCGCAGGATTATTTCGAATATGGTGAATTGTTGATCCTATCGTCAAACGGCTATGTATCCCCCGAGGCAGAACGCGCCCTACGCGCCGTGTTGGCCCGCGATGATCAAAACGAACCAGCGCGGTATTATTTGGGCGTGCTCATGGCGCAAAATGATCGCCCCGATGTGGCATTTCGTCTGTGGCGCCAGCTATTGGCGGTTGGTAACGCCGATGACCCATGGATTGCCCCCATCCGCGCTATGATGCCAGAAATCGCATTCCGAGCGGGTCAGACGGATTATGAACTGCCACCCCTGCCAGACACAGGCATACTGCCAGGCCCCAGCGACCAAGACATTGCCGCGGCCCAAGACATGTCTGGCGAGGACCGACAAGACATGATCCGCGGTATGGTTGCGCGCCTGTCCGACCGTTTGGCCACCGATGGCGGCACACCACAGGAATGGGCGCGCCTGATCAATGCCTTGGGCGTTTTGGGCGATCTGGATCAAGCCCGCGCGATCTATGCCAACGCGCAACAGGTCTTTGCCGACACGCCCGACGCCATGGCCCCAATCACCGCGGCGGCACAACAGGTGGGCATTGCCGAATGATCACGGATGATATCACCGAATTTGTGGCCGCCCTGCCCGCCATGCGCCCCCTAATCGGTCTGGATCTGGGCACCAAAACCATCGGCATCGCGGTCAGCGACACATTCCGATCGGTGGCCAGCCCAATCGAAACCATCAAACGCACCAAATTCACCGTCGATGCACAGGCCGTCATCGCCCATATCACCAAACGCGATATCGGCGGTTTGGTGCTGGGCCTGCCCCGCAATATGGATGGCACCGAAGGCCCCCGCGCCCAAGCCACCCGTGCCTTTGCGCGAAACTTTGACCGGCTCCACAGTTTGCCCATCACATTTTGGGATGAACGCCTGTCCACCGTCGCCGCCGAAAAAGCACTGCTTGAGGCGGATACGACACGAAAACGTCGCTCTGAGGTCATAGATCACGTCGCTGCGTCGTATATTTTACAAGGCGTGCTGGATCGGCTGGCACATATCGGGCAAGAAACATGACTGAAAATACAGATCACATTTGGAAACGCGACGAAATTGACAGCCCCTGTATCAAGGTCTGTGTCGTTGATCCAACCCAGCGCATTTGCACAGGATGTTATCGCAGCATTGACGAAATCACGATATGGTCGCGTCTGTCACCAGAGGCACGCAAATTGGTGATGCAAGACCTGCCAAATCGTGCAGCACGGTTATCAACGCGACGTGGCGGGCGTGCCGCGCGATTAAAACGCCGCGCCCTGTAGCCGCACCTAAACAACCAACCAATCAGCCACATCTGTCAGTTGCGGACGGAAATAGGCAATCATGCGCCCCTCTTGCGGGGCAGTTGCCTGCTCAGACCATGGGGCAACCCCATGCAACGCCAAGGGATGGATTGCATAGGCAGCACCCAAGGGCACATGAATAACACGACGCGGACATGTATCAAAAATATACCGCCGTATGTCTTGATACAGTGTCGTGACATCGACCTGCGCCCAGTTATGTGGTTCGATCCCTTCAAACGCTGCCGCAAAGGCCTGCCTTATGATATGGTGTGACCCTTCCCAGACCACCATCGGGGCTGCCCCCACTGATGTTTGCGTCAGCGGGATCCCCAAAACATAGGCATGCGGTTCGCGCAAATACCGTTGCCGATTTGGACCAATCGCCAATATCCCATCCACATGCGCCGCATCTCGGCGCAACCGATACCCAAACGCAGCCTCAGATTCGCCATTTCGTGGCTTGGGATACCCTGGATAGATCACCGACACCTGCGCTGGGTGAAATGGGCCAGCAAACGCCGCAGCCAAATCTGGCGGAAACGGCACAGACCCAATCGCGCCCGTGGTGTCATTGTCCAATACATCAACGCCTACAAACCATGTCCCTTGACATTGCAACCATGTCTCGCGCACTTCGGGCTTGGATATCTGTTCCAAACTTGACTGGCGTGCCGCAGCGGCCCATTGCGCAATAGCTTGCGATTTTGGCAATACACACCATCCCGCATCATCGAACATCATCTCAATACCCTGCCGCTTTACGCAACATATTCAACGCGACAAATACCAAAAATATCGCAAAATACCGCTTCAACCGTTGCGCTTCTAATTTATGGGCCAATGCAACACCGATCGGCGTTGTGATCAATGTCATGGCGATAATGATGCCAAAGGCCACTAAATTTACGGCCCCAATGGTAAAGGGCGGCAAATTTTCCGACCCAAGCGCTACAAAGAAAAATCCAACAACCGATGGTACAGCAATCAACAACCCAAACCCGGAACTGGTCGCAATTGCCTGATGAATGCGCATACCATGCAATGTCATAATCGGAACCCCCAGTGATCCCCCGCCGATCCCCATCAGCACGGAAAAAAATCCAACCAAAGGCGATAAAATCCAACATCGCAAACCACGCGGCATCTGTTCAGCCAATCGCCAATCTGACCGACCAAAGGCCATATACAGACCGATCCCCATCCCCAAACACCCAAAAATCCACTGCAATGTGACCGATTTCAACTGTGCCGCAAACACGACACTGGTCAACGCCCCAACCGCAATGCCTGGGGCCCAACCACGCAGCACCTGCCAATCGACGCCGCCACGCTTTGAATGCGATGTCAGCGACCGCAAAGACGTAACAACAATCGTGGCCAGGGACGTGGCCAAACAAATCTGCATCAATTTGTCATGCGCAAACCCCAAAGACGTAAAGGCATAGTAAAATGCAGGCACCAACACCATGCCCCCGCCCACGCCAAACAGCCCCGCTAATATGCCGGCCAATCCACCAACCGCCATCAATGCGACCGCCATTTCAAACATGCGCCACTCCCGCTTTCATTTTTGCCAAAATACTCCCGCCGGAGGCTCCGACAGATCAAAAACCGCGCCCTAGATGCCCTTTGCCAAGGCATCAAAATTGCGCAATGTTCCAATCAATTGCGCCATCTGATCAATGGGGATCATATTGGGCCCATCCGATGGGGCATTATCTGGATCTTGGTGTGTCTCAATGAACAGTGCCGACACCCCTACCGCACAGGCCGCGCGCGCCAAAACGGGGGCAAACTCACGCTGTCCACCCGATGTGGTCCCCTGCCCACCCGGTTGTTGCACCGAATGTGTCGCGTCAAAGACAACCGGATATCCCGTCTGCGCCATGGTGGGCAACCCCCGGAAATCACTGACCAATGTGTTATACCCAAACGACGTGCCGCGATCACATAGCATAATCGCGTCATTCCCTGTGCTGGCGATTTTTTCGGCAACATTGCCCATATCCCATGGCGCCAGAAACTGACCCTTTTTCACATTAATCGCGCGCCCTGTACGACCTGCTGCCAATAAAAAATCGGTCTGGCGGCATAAAAACGCGGGGATCTGGATGACATCGACCACCTCGCCCGCGGGGGCGCACTGGGCCGCGTCATGGACATCCGTCAACACAGGACAGCCAAAGGCATCGCGCACCTCGGCCAAGATCTTTAACCCCTCATCCATGCCAATCCCGCGCTGGGTCGAAATGGACGATCGGTTCGCTTTGTCGTAACTGGCCTTAAAAATAAACCCCGTCCCCGTCGCAGAACAGGCCTTGGCGATGGCTTCTGCCATAAACATGGTATGGTCGCGGGTTTCCAATTGGCAAGGACCGGTAATCAGGGCAATGGGGGCGGCCCCGCCAATCACAACATTGCCGATCTTAATCTGTTTGGTCTCTAGAATAGGGTTCATAAGGCCTCTCCAATCACGGATTCGATACGGGCGACATCCTCGGGGTTGTTCAATTCCCAAAATACGCGGCCGCGGCCGTCCACTTCGACGCATTTGACGGTTTCGCCATTGGCCAAAAACCGCAGCTGTTCCAGCCCCTCTAATTGTTCCAAGGTGCTTTCGTCCCAAGCCATATAGTTTTGCAACGCTTGTGGGCGATAGGCATAGACACCTACATGGTGATAGACGGGCAATGGCGCGTCATCGGGCCATTTGGCGATGTCCATAAATGGCAGGACCTCTTTGGAAAAATACAGCGCATGGTGATTTTTGTCGAATACGGCCGTGGTCCCGCCCACGCGGTTATGTTTGCGGTCAGTCGTGAAATGGCCATAGGTCAAACGATCCAGACGCAGCACAGGCGTGGCCATTTGCGCCGCAGGATCGGTTTTCATGGCGGCCATCAGATCTTCGACGAACCAATGGGGCGTCAGGGGCGCATCGCCTTGCAGGTTAACGATTAAATCGGCATCCAGCCCCGCATTCACCACCGCCTCGGCGCAGCGTTCGGTGCCATTGCGGCAGGTGTCGGATGTCATGATCACATCCGCCCCAAACCCGCGCGCGGCATCGGCAATACGGGTATCATCCGTTGCGACATAGACTGCATCCACCCCGCCAACACGACACGCCGCCCGCCAGCTCAGTTCAATCAGCGATTGGCGACTGCCATCGGGCAGCGTCAATTCAACCAAAGGCTTGCCCGGATAGCGGGTTGACGCATATCGGGCGGGAATAATGATGACTGTTTTCATGCGACACCTGCGCGTAGTAAATCGTGAATATGCAAAATACCAATTGGCATATTTTCGGCATCAACAACCATTAAAACACTGATTTTACGGGTGTTCATGATGTTCAATGCCTCGGCTGCGAATTGGTCGGCGCTTACAGTGACAGGATTTTCACTGGCGATGTCGCCTGCCTGTTTTTCCATCAAGTGATGCATGTGACGCCGCAAATCGCCGTCAGAAATGACACCTGTCAATCGCCCATCACGGCACACGGCGGCAATACCGAACCCTTTGGCCGTCATGGTGATTAACGCGTCCTGCATTGGCATATTGGCATCGACCACGGGCAGTTCATCGCCGCTGTGCATCAACTGGGCCACTGTGGCCATCTGTGCGCCCAATTTGCCGCCTGGGTGGAACACGCGAAAATCATCAGGGCGGAAATTGCGCCGTTCCATCAGCGCCACAGCCAGTGCATCGCCCAGCGCCAAGGTCAGCGTTGTTGATGTGGTGGGCGCCATGCCGATATGGCAGGCCTCGGGCGCGTTGGGCAGGCCCAATTTGTAATCCGCCGCCCGCATCAATGTGCTATCGGGTTTGGACGAAATCGCCGCCATCGGAATGGAAAACCGCCGCGTATGGGCCACAATGTCGCGCAATTCGGCCGTTTCGCCAGAATTAGAAATCAGCAAACAAAAATCGGCTGCTGTGACCATGCCTAAATCACCGTGGCTGGCTTCGGTCGCGTGAACGAAACTGGCGGGTGTCCCCGTGCTGGCCAAGGTGGCCGCAATTTTATTCCCGATATGGCCCGATTTACCAACACCCGACACGATCACGCGCCCCGCGGTTTGCAAAATCGCGTCCACAACGGCGGAAAAATCATCAGGCAATTCGCTGGCCAACTGTTCCAGCGCTGCCGCCTCAATCCGCAAAACGCGGCGGGCGGTTTCGATATCGGTTTTTGTATGCGATGTATGGGTATGCGTCATTGGCCTGTCATACAATCAAATCCGTTCGCTGACCAGTGCCAAGCGCCGTTTTTTGAAACGCCACTCCTCTACGAAAAAGGGGGCCAAGCGGCCCCCAATAAATTTCAGTTATTTGGATTAGAATGAATATCCGACATTTAGGCCAACTGTCGTCGCACTATTGCCTGTAAATTTACCTGGACCAGCCAAGGATGTGACCGTTTTGTCGCCAAAACGGGTGTGGTTTACGCCCAAAGACACAGTAATTTTATCCATGGTATATCGCGCGCCCAAGGTCACGCCGCGTGATCCATCGGTGGTCGATAGCAGGCTGTTCCCGGTGTTTTCTGAAGCCGCTTCGTAATTGACGGATGCAGAAACCGCCCAAGCGTCTGACAAATTGCGACCAACACCAAGCGTCACGTTTGTTGAATCGTCCCACGTCGATTTTGGAGTTGTTGAGCCATCGAAATAAATATGGGCGTCGCTCCATTTCGCGCGGTGGATTGACCCGAACACCAATGTATTTGCAGCTATGCCGGTTTGGAAATCCAGCGTCAACGATTCGGGCAAGGCCGCCTGTGTCGGAGCCAAATCACTGGTGACACCACCGATTCTGCTCGTGGTCGCATGTGATGTCTCGACCTTGCCCTGATATGTTAGGCTGAAACGTAATGCGATATCGGGGCGCGCGTAGGATACACCAAGTATGGGTGATACTGCACTGTCTGAATCGACCACCAAATCCCCGGCTGGGTTGGCCAATACATTCGCCGTTGCCTTGCTAGTTGAATATTTTGCACCACCAAAGACGAAAATGCTATCATTTAAAGAGTAATTTAACACCAAGGCCGTCGATTTAAGCGTTAGATCAACATAAGCATCAGGCAGCGGCCCGCCGTTGCCCGCATAGGACAAATCAATCTTGCCAGCGTCATAGTGGCTCAGCCCGATGCTGATTTTGTCATTCAGCGCCATGTTCACGGATGCGTTGATGTTGATCATGTCATTCAACATGGACCCATTTGGCGAATAACGGTCGTCTGTCACGTCCATATTCGTGCTGGTCATTGACAATTCCGCATAATTGCCGCCTTGGAACATAAAGCCTGGATTAAACCGGCCCACTTCCATGCCGCCGGCAAATGCTGTTGATGTTCCTGCGACCAAAACGGTGCTGGCCAACAAAAATTGTTTCATTTTACTCTCCCTATTGCGGGGCGCAGCCGCCCTATAGTACCCAAAACAATGCCCAATTAAATCTATGAGCAAGCATATTTTTATTCTTCGAAGCTGCTACCTTACGTCAAAGAAAGCCATTTATTTTGTGAAAAACAGCCATAAGAACAACAGGGCATGGCATGTTTGCATCTTGGCCTTGGGGTCAAGGGCGGTTATAAGGGGCGAAATTGTATCAAGAAAGCAACAGTATGAGACGCGCAACAGTTGAACGCACCACCGCAGAAACCAAAATTTCGGTGACCCTAGATCTGGACGGCACAGGCCAATACGACAATCAGACTGGCGTTGGGTTTTTCGACCATATGCTGGATCAGCTTTCGCGCCATTCGCTGATTGATATTACAATTCGCGCAACGGGCGATACGCATATCGACGATCACCACACGGTCGAGGATACGGGAATTGCGCTGGGTCAGGCCTTGGTTCAGGCCTTGGGCGACAAACGCGGCATCACACGCTATGGCAGCTGTCATTTGGCGATGGATGATGCACAGGTGCGCTGTGCGCTGGATTTGTCTGCGCGCCCCTATCTGATCTGCAACCTAGATTTTCAATCTGATAAAATTGGCACATTTGACACCGAATTGGTGCGCGAATTTTTCCAAGCGCTGTCCACGCATGGCGGAATCACATTGCATATTGATCAAATCCACGGGTTCAACAGCCACCACATCGCCGAGGCTGCGTTCAAATCGGTTGCGCGCGCCTTGCGCCAAGCGGTCGAAGCCGATCCGCGCATGTCAAATCAACTGCCATCGACCAAAGGGGCGCTATAGCCACCATGCTGACGGCGATTATTGATTACGACAGCGGCAATCTGCATTCCGCGCGCAAAGCGTTTGAAAAAATGGCATCGGAATTGGATGCGGGCACTGTAACCGTAACATCCGATCCCGATGTTGTGGCCCGTGCGGACCGAATTGTATTACCCGGTGACGGTGCATTTCCCGCCTGTAACGCAGCACTGCGCAAATCCAGCGTGTTTGAGGCGCTGATAGATGCGGTGGACACCCGCGGTCGTCCCTTTATGGGGATCTGTGTTGGCATGCAGTTGATGGCAAACCAGGGGTTCGAATATGAACCCACCCCCGGTTTGGGCTGGATCGATGGCGATGTGCGCAAAATTACCCCGACCGATCCAGCGCTAAAGGTGCCGCATATGGGTTGGAACAATTTGGTCATTGACCACCCCCACCCCGTGTTGGCCGATGTCAGCAATGGCGATCACGTTTATTTTGTCCATTCCTATCATATGGAAATGAACGACCATGGCCAGCGGTTGGCGCATGTGGATTACGGCACAGATATTACCGCAATTGTCGCGCGTGACACCATGATCGGCCTGCAATTCCATCCGGAAAAGAGCGCCGCAATCGGATTGCAAATGATCGGCAATTTCCTGACATGGGCCCCCTAACAGGATTTACCCAATGAAACCCAAGGCAGCCATCGCGTGGTCCAGTGGCAAGGATTGCGCCTATGCGCTGTATCAGGTGCAGCAATCAGGCGAATATGACGTGTGTGCCCTGTTCACCACGATCAATGAAACCCATGACCGCGTCGCCATGCACGGCACCCGCAACGCGCTGTTACAGCGTCAGGCCGACGCATTGGGTTTGGAATTGATCACCGTGGGCCTGCCGTGGCCCTGCGATAACGACACCTATCAACAGCGTATGGCCGCGGGCCAAGATATCCTGAAACAGCGTGGCATTGACGTGGTGATATTTGGCGATCTGTTCCTAGAGGACATCCGCGCCTATCGCGAAAACATCATGCGCGACACAGGGATGACGCCTGTGTTTCCCCTGTGGGGTCGCAAGACACATGATCTGATGCGCGATATGTTGGCCGATGGGTTTGATATGCGCATCGTCACCTGTGATCCGACCCGCGTACCCGCAGAACTGGCGGGCCAAAAAATAACCCCTGCGCTGATTGACACGCTGCCGGATGGGGTTGATCCCTGCGGGGAAAACGGTGAATTTCACACGGTTGTCGTAAATATGCCGCTGTTTTCTGCGCCCATTTTGGTCAACTTGGGCGATGTTGTTACCCGTGATGGGTATTGTTACGCCGATGTCATTCCAACGGCGTAACAGCTGACGGGCTTACTTAACCCGGATCCATGTGCCACCGTCACGGCAGATAAAGGCGATGCAGCCCGATACCTTAAGGTTATTGTTGTCCAACAATTCCATTTTTGAGCTATAGGTTTTGTCGCGATCCGGCGCCCAGATTTTACCACCGGAATATTTGCCGCCCCCATTGGCCGACATATCCCAGATAATGTTTTTGCCGATATGGTCCTGTCCGCCCTGTTTGCCATTTTTGTCAAACGCTTTGACCAAGGTGCCACATATTTTGTCGCCACAGGGTTTGACCTGAATATGGCCATAGGCACCATTGTCATCCGGCACCGTTTTCCATGTGCCGTGAACGGGATCAGCGGCCGCGGCCCCTGCCCAAGTCATCAATGCAACCCCTAGGGCCGCTGCGCGTAAACCAGTTTTTGTCATGATACCTCCGCATGCTTTTGATCAACAGTGGCGCGAGAGCCAATTCTTGGCAAGTCTGTTGTTGGTTCAGATTGCAATTTTCCTTGCGTCATGCAAAACAGCGCTCAGCATTGATACGAAAGGCCAGCATCATGATCCTATACCCTGCGATTGACCTAAAAGACGGAAACGCCGTGCGGCTGCTGCGGGGGGATATGGATAAATCCACAGTGTTCAACACAGACCCCGCCGCACAGGCCCGCGAATTCGTGGATGCGGGGTGCGAATGGCTGCATCTGGTCGACCTGAACGGCGCATTCGAAGGCGAACCCGTCAACGCCGCCCCCGTCGAGGCGATTTTGCGCGATTGCAAAGTGCCCGCACAATTGGGCGGTGGCATTCGCAATATGAAAACGATCGAAACCTGGATCACCAAAGGGCTGGCCCGCGTTATTTTGGGCACCGTTGCGGTGGAAAACCCAGACCTTGTGCGCCAAGCCGCACGCGAATTTCCCGGCCATGTGGCCGTAGGCATTGACGCGCGCAACGGCCGTGTCGCAACCAAAGGCTGGGCCGAGGAAACGGATGTTTTGGTGACCGATCTGGCCAAATCCTTTGAAGATGCGGGCGTAGCGGCCATCATTTACACCGACATCAACCGCGATGGTGCCATGCAGGGGCCAAATATTCAGGCAACGGCCGATTTGGCCCGCGCAGTGTCGATCCCTGTGATTGCCTCTGGTGGGGTCTCCTCAATCGACGATCTAATCGCGCTGCGTGATTGCGGGGCCAATTTGAATGGTGCAATTTCAGGTCGCGCCTTGTATGATGGGGCGATTGATTTGGAACAGGCGTTGCAGGTGCTAAATGCTTAAAACACGGATTATTCCCTGCTTGGATGTCGCCGACGGCCGTGTGGTCAAGGGCGTCAATTTTGTGGGCCTGCGCGACGCGGGCGATCCGGTCGAGGCCGCCGCGCGTTATGATGCCGCCGGTGCCGATGAAATTTGTTTTCTGGACATTCACGCCACCCATGAAAACCGCGGCACCATGTTTGATATGGTCAGACGCACCGCGGAAAAATGTTTTATTCCGCTGACCGTGGGCGGCGGTGTGCGCACGGTCGAGGATGTGCGCAATCTGTTATTGGCGGGTGCGGACAAGGTATCATTTAATTCCGCCGCCGTGGCTGATCCCGATGTGGTGGCGCGCGCGGCCGATCATTTCGGATCGCAATGTATTGTCTGCGCGATTGACGCCAAAACCGTGGAACCGGGTCGCTGGGAATTGTTCACCCACGGGGGCCGCAAACCTACGGGCATTGATGCAGTCGAATTTGCCAAAATGATTGCCGAGAAAGGCGCGGGCGAAATCCTGCTGACCTCTATGGACCGCGATGGAACCAAGGCGGGATTTAACCTGCCCATGACACGCGCCATTGCGGATGCGGTCAATATTCCTGTCATTGCCTCGGGCGGTGTGGGGAATTTGGATCATTTGGTCGATGGGGTGATCCATGGCCATGCCTCGGCTGTTTTGGCCGCGTCCATTTTCCACTTTGGCGATTATACCGTGGCCCAAGCCAAGGCACATATGCAGGCCGCCGGCATCGATATGAGGATGGACAGATGACCCTAGAGGATTTATTCGCCACGATTGAGGCCCGCGCCAACGCAGACCCCGACAGCAGTTGGACGGCAAAATTATTGGCCAAAGGCCCCGAAAAATGCGCCGAAAAATTTGGTGAAGAAGCGGTCGAAGCCATCATTGAGGCCGTCAAAGACGACAAAACCAAACTGGCGTCCGAGGCGGCAGATGTGTTATTTCACCTGCTGGTCATGCTGAAATCGCGCGATGTGGCCCTGTCTGACGTCATGGCCGAATTGGCCCGCCGTCAGGGCCAATCGGGCATCGCCGAGAAAGCCAGCCGTTAAAGTTTCGACGAAATAATTCCGGTATTAAACCCACCCATGCGCAATTCACCAAACAGGCGTTGGTATTCGATTTTGGGACAGCGGTTTTGAATGACGGTAATGCCGCGCGCGCGTGCTTTGGCGGCGGCCTCGGCATGTTCGACGCCAATTTGCATCCAGATGCATTTCAGGTTTGGAAATTTTTCCAATGCCTCATCAACGATGGCCGGCACGGCGTCGGATTTACGGAAAATATCAACCATATCCACCTGCGCATCAATGTCCGACAGCGATCCCATAATTGTTTGACCAAACAGGGTTTTTCCCGCATGCCCTGGATTGACGGGGATCATTTTGAACCCCTTTAGCCCCAAATAGCGGCCAACAAAATAACTGGGCCGCGATGGATTGGGGCTGATCCCAACAACGGCCACGGTTTTGACTTGGCGCAAAATTGTTTTCAATTCGCTATCGGTGTATGTCTCTGACATGCTGCGTCCTTTGTTCTTTGCGCTTCGTGACTTGAATGCACTGTGTTTCACACCTGCGGTCATGTCAATGCGATTTGGGCACCGATGAATGGATCCATTCGTGGTCCGATTTCGCAACCCGCCGTTTGGCGCGAAAGATCAGGAATTTACCCCATCTGCGCCATGTTCCTACACTGGGGGCCGTGGCATCCATGGCAAAGCGCGCGCGCCAATCCGGCGGCAAGTCCAACCCAAGATCTGCAGCACGTTCCAGCATCCAAACCAGCGGAATATTGGCCAAGGGACGAGCCGGTTCAAACGTGCCCAAATGCCCCCCAATATCGCCATGCGCCCCACGAAACCAAACCTGTTGCACAACAATGTCGGGCGGAATGACGTCCAAATCCCAACATTCCGGCGCATAGGCCAGCCGCGTTTCATTCAACGCAAGCGCATGATAATTGGCATCCACATTATGGCTGACCGCATGGTCATGAAACGTATATAAATCGGGCAGAAATTTCCACAAAACCGGAATACGCACCCCCAAGGCGCTGACCGTATCAAACACGCCCAAAAATCGGATCTGCGTCGTGGCGTGACAGAAATTTTCGCGAAACCGAATATAGCCGCGCGCGTTGCGATATTGCCGCCATGCCAAATCCACATTGCGCGCGGTGGCATAGTCGGACTGCAACAATCCCACCCGGTCAATCATCCCACACAGCGACCGCGCCGCAAAGGCGCCACGCGAATAGCCGAAAACATACACATCATCGCCTGGACGATACCGCGTGGCCAAGGCACCATAGGCCTGCCGGATCTGATGGCCCAGCCCTGCCCCCGTGATTACCCGCAGGTTTGATCGCCAATCGCCCCATTGCAGCCCCGCACTGTAATGCACCGTGCGTTCCGGACGTCCGTCATTTAACAGATGATAGAGCGTGCCGATATGCGTCTGCGCCCCCGGTTTTAACGATGCCGATGTGCCGTCTAATAATATGATATGCGTGCGTTTTTCGGGGGCTGGGGTATCGCCAGACCAATCACTGACCCGCGTCGACAATGAACGCATGATCCCTGAAATTGCGGGGCCAATGGTTTTACGCCACCAATTCATCAAGCCGTGCCTGAGATCATGTTCCAAACACGCTGCGGGGTAAAGGGCATGTCGGCTTGGCGGACACCACGATCCCAAAGGGCATCTTGGACGGCATTGGCAACGGCAGCCATGGACCCAACGGTCCCCGCCTCGCCACAGCCTTTGACGCCCATTGGGTTTGCCGTCGATGGAACACATTCTGTCTGGAATGATACCCAAGGCATGTCCTTGGCCCGCGGCATCGCATAATCCATGAATGTGGCCGTCAACAACTGTCCCGTTTCATCAAATACAACATGTTCATTCAACGCCTGCCCCAATCCTTGGGCAATTCCGCCATGCACTTGCCCTTCGACCAGTAAGGGGTTGATCAGATGGCCAAAATCATCAACGACCGTATAGCGATCAACACGGGTCACGCCTGTGTCTGGGTCGATTTCCACCTCGGCCACATGGGCACCGTTGGGAAAGGATCGTGCATCCAGCGTGATCGTGGCGGTATGATCCAACAAATCGTCGCGCCCTGCATCACGGGCCATGGCTGCCGCCTCTAGGATAGTGGGTGACAGGTTTGAATTGGGCGCCCGGAACCGTTCATCATCAAAGGTGATGTCATCCGCATCCACACCCATTTTTTCCGCCAAAAATGCACGATAGGCCGTCATCATGATATCGACCGTTTTCAATGTGGCGGTGTTTTGCACCGTGACAGACCGTGACCCGCCCGTACCGCCACCCATCGCAATGGCATCGCTGTCGCCTTGGACAAACCGAATTTTGTCCAGCGGAATGCCCGTTTGATCGGACAGAAATTGCGAAAATACCGTTTCATGGCCTTGGCCGTTGGATTGGGTACCTACGAAAATCGTGGCGGTGTCATCATCGTTAAACACGACCCGCGTGGTTTCGGATGGGGCGCCAAGGATGCTTTCGATATAATAACAAATGCCCAAACCGCGCAGCCGACCGGCTGATGCGCTGGCGGCTTGGCGTGCGCCAAACCCTGCGACATCGGCGACCTGATGCGCACGGTCCAATACGCGAATAAAATCGCCCACGTCATATGTTTCGCCCGCCACTGTGTGATAGGGAAATTTGTCTGCTGCAATCAAGTTTTTGCGCCGCAGATCCCATGGATCGACCCCCAATTCCCGCGCCGCACGATCCATCAGGCGTTCCATGACATAAATCGCCTCGGGGCGCCCCGCCCCGCGATAGGCGTCAACCGGCGTGGTATTGGTGTAAAACCCCTGAACGCCATGATGGGCCACAGGGATATCATAGGGGCCTGTCAGAACCTTGGCGAATAAATCGGTTTGAATGATCTGGCCAAACTGCGAATTATAGGCCCCCAAATTGCACCGTGTTTTCATACGGTATCCTGTGATGCGCAAATCCGCATCCAGCGCAATTTCGGCATCCGACACCAAATCACGCCCCGCATTATCGGTCAGCATCGATTCGGTGCGATCAGCCATCCAGCGTATCGCACGGCCCAAAGCCATGGCCGCATGGGCCACAACGTAATATTCGGGATATGTCATCGCCTTCATCCCGAAACCGCCGCCCACGTCCGGATTGATCACGCGGACCTGTTCAGGGGTTAACCCCAAGGTTTGCACAAGACGGTTTTTCTGGTTCCAAACCCCCTGCCCATTGACGGTAAATTCCAATTTGTGGCCGTCCCACTGGGCAAAACAGCCCCGCGGTTCCAATGAATTGGCGATAATGCGGTTATCGCCCACCTGCAACGACACCACATGGGCAGCATCTGCAAAGGCAGCATCGGTCTGCTCTGCGTCGCCAATCGCCCAATCAAAGGCCATGTTATCACCAGCCTCGGCATGCAAGGCCGCGCCACCCGCCGTCAGGTCCAGCGCCACGGGCAAATCGTCGTAATCCAGTTCGATCAATTCGGCCGCGTCTTTGGCCTGATCCAAGGTATCCGCGACAATCACGGCTATCGCTTCGCCGACGTGGCGAATATGGCCATCGCACAACAGCGGGCGTTTGGGGTTCGCAGCTGGGCTGCCATCGCGATTTTTGATCACAACCGCGGGCAAATCAGTGGCAATACCCGCAGCCACCAAATCATCATAGGTCAGCACCGCCAACACACCATCGGCATCACGCGCATCGCTGACATCCAGCGTGGTGATGATGGCGTGGGCCACGGGCGCGCGCAGGAAATAGGCCACCGCCGCCCCATCGGGGGCGATATCATCGACAAACTGTCCTGCGCCTGTCAAAAATCTCTGATCTTCGATCCTGCGGATCGGCTGGCTTTTGCCAAAGGGTTTCATTGCATGCCTCATCCGTTGTTAAACCATACATTAGAAACCATATATAGATTGTCCAGCCCGATCACGAATTTTACCCGTTTTGTTCAATTTCAGACTTTACAACACAATCCCAGATCCGCACCATAAGCCGACAGATTGTAAAGGCATCACAAATGGATCAAGTAAAATTCACCCAGATGAAAGATGGCGACAAAGAGGATTATGATTTTCTAACCGCCCATGAAATCGAATATACCAAAGGCACCGCTGATCGGTTGCTTGAGGCGCTTGTTGATCTGGACGAAAGCCTGTCAGGATATCAAATCACGCGGCTGGGACATTCTGTTCAATCCGCCACCCGTGCGTGGCGCGATGGGGCCGATATTGATTGGATTGTATCGACCCTGTTGCATGATATTGGCGATATCTATGCGCCCTATAATCACGACGAATATGCCGCCACAATTTTGCGACCCTTTGTGCGCGAACAATGTTCTTGGGTGGTCCAGACGCATGGCGATTTCCAAATGGTGTATTACGCGACCCATGTGGGTGGCGACCCCAACAAACGCGACCGCCATGTGGGCAGCCCCTATTTTGACGATTGCGCCGAATTTTGCGAACGCTGGGATCAATCCAGTTTTGACCCCAACTATGACACCAAGCCGATCGAATTTTTCGCCGATATGGTGCGCGAGGTTTTCGCGCGTACCCCCTATGACCCCAATGTGATCCGCCCAGGACATCGCGAACCACTGGTGGGCCGCCCACGCGATTAGGGAATTTCAGCGAAAACCCCTTGCACATAGGGCAAAACGCGGCTAAACGACACCGGTCAGAACGGTAAATAACCGCAGCACAATCGGAACGAGCAGGGTCGGATCATAAAACCGGCCCTTTTGTGCTTGAAATCGGCCTGACCAACAAACCCCAAGACCGGTGGAGACAACCACCCGGCCAGTATAAATATTTGTAAAGGAATGAAAGCCACATGGCATCAAATACATCTATGGAAGAATTCGAAGCACTCTTGAACGAAAGCTTTGAAATGGACACACCCCAAGAGGGTTCAGTTGTCAAAGGTAAGGTTATCGCAATCGAAGCGGGCCAAGCCATCATCGACGTAGGCTACAAAATGGAAGGCCGCGTTGATCTGAAAGAATTCGCAAACCCAGGCGAAGCCCCCCAAGTTGAAGTTGGCGACGAGGTAGAAGTTTACCTGCGTGCCGCAGAAAACGCCCGTGGCGAAGCAGTCGTTTCACGCGAAATGGCCCGCCGTGAAGAGGCATGGGATCGTCTGGAAAAAGCATACGCTGACGAAGCACGCGTCGAAGGCGCGATCTTTGGCCGCGTCAAAGGTGGTTTCACTGTTGATCTGGGCGGCGCGGTTGCGTTCTTGCCTGGTTCACAAGTTGACGTGCGTCCCGTTCGCGACGCAGGTCCTTTGATGAACATGAAACAGCCATTCCAAATCCTGAAAATGGACCGTCGTCGTGGCAACATCGTTGTATCACGTCGCGCAATCTTGGAAGAGTCACGCGCAGAACAACGCGCAGAAGTTATCGGCAACCTGACCGAAGGCATGGACGTAGAAGGTGTTGTCAAAAACATCACAGAATACGGTGCATTCGTTGATCTGGGCGGCGTTGACGGTCTGTTGCACGTCACTGACATGGCATGGCGTCGTGTAAACCACCCATCCGAAATCCTGACAATCGGCGAAACTGTCAAAGTTCAGGTGATCAAAATCAACAAAGAAACACATCGTATTTCTTTGGGCATGAAACAGCTGCAAGACGACCCATGGGATATCGTTGCTGCGAAATACCCATTGGAATCAGTCCACAAAGGTATCGTGACCAACATCACAGATTACGGTGCGTTTGTTGAATTGGAATCCGGTGTCGAAGGTCTGGTTCACGTGTCAGAAATGTCATGGACCAAGAAAAACGTACACCCAGGCAAAATCGTTTCCACCAGCCAAGAAGTTGACGTCATGGTTCTGGAAATCGACGGTGCAAAACGCCGCGTATCACTGGGTCTGAAACAGTGTCAGCGCAACCCATGGGAAGTGTTTGCAGAAACGCACCCAGAGGGCACAGAAGTCGAAGGCGAAGTCAAAAACATCACCGAATTCGGTCTGTTCATCGGCTTGGCTGGCGAAATCGACGGCATGGTTCACCTGTCAGACATTTCTTGGGACGAACGTGGCGAAGAGGCGATCCAAAACTACCGCAAAGGCGACATGGTTCAGGCCGTTGTTTCCGAAGTGGACGTTGAAAAAGAACGCATCAGCCTGTCAATCAAAGCTTTGGGCGGTGACAAATTCGCAGAAGCAACTGGCGGCGTAAAGCGCGGTTCTGTTGTGACTGTCGAAGTGACATCAATCGAAGATGGCGGCATCGAAGTCGAATACGAAGGCATGAAATCATTCATCCGCCGTTCCGACCTGTCGCGTGATCGTGCAGAGCAGCGTCCAGAGCGTTTCAGCGTTGGTGATAAAGTGGACGTTCGCGTCACAAACATCGACAGCAAAACACGCAAACTGGGTGTGTCCATCAAAGCACGCGAAATCGCAGAAGAAAAAGAAGCCGTGGAACAGTATGGCTCTTCCGACTCTGGCGCGTCATTGGGCGACATCTTGGGTGCCGCGCTGAAAGGCGACGAAAAATAAGCATCCGCTTTTATCCAATTAAAACCCCCGCCCTGTGCGGGGGTTTTTTGATTCGTGCCATAAAATCACAAACACCACCCCAACCAAAGTTGACGTTGGACTATTATCTTTCGACATGAATCCACCCATATTCGCTATGGTTGTGCCGCAATATACCGGCAACTGGCCATGTTTCGGCACAAACCAGCCATTTTCGGAACAAAGTGTTTTGCAAAGCTGAAAATGTTTCTATACTTTCGCAATACAACCTTAACAGGGGGAATACATATGATACGATCCGAATTGATTCAAAAAATTGCCGACGACAACCCGCATTTATTTCAAAGGGATGTCGAACGGATCGTTGCCACCGTTTTTGAAGAGATAACCGACGCACTTGCCAATGGTGACCGTGTTGAATTGCGTGGCTTTGGCGCATTTTCCGTAAAAAAACGCGACGCCCGGATGGGCCGCAACCCACGCACAGGCGAAGCGGTCCCCGTCGACGCCAAAGCTGTTCCGTTCTTTAAGACAGGCAAATTGCTGCGCGACCGATTGAACGGAAAGGCCTAATTCGACATGCGTTACATCCGATATATCTTTATGGCGTGCCTAGCGATTATATTAATCACAGTTGCCATCGCAAATCGCACGATGACCGAATTGGCCTTGTTGCCTGCGGATCTTTCGGCATTGATCGGATTTAACCTTAGCTTTGCGACACCTGTTTTCGTCGTGTTTTTTGCTGGGACAATCTTCGGTGTTGTTGTTGGATTCATCTGGGAATGGATCCGTGAACGCAAACACCGTGTTCAACTGAGCCAAACATCGCGTGAACTGCGCCGTAAAGAACGTCAGTTAAAGAAATTAAAAGACGACAAGTACAAAGACCAAGACGATGTTTTGGCGTTGATTGACGACGCTGCTTGATCTGTATCCATGACAACCGATATTCGTGTAAAAATCTGTGGCCTGACCACTGAACAATCTGTGTTGGATGTGGCCAATGCAGGTGCGCATTATATTGGACTGGTCTTTTTCGAAAAATCCCCCCGCAATCTATCGCTGCCATTGGCGCGGAATTTGGCGCTGGCAGCGCCTGTTGGCTTAGCCAAGGTCGCGTTGACCGTAAATGCAGACGACTCCACGCTTGACGCGATTGTAAACACTGTGCCGCTTGATATGATCCAACTGCACGGATCAGAACCCCCCGCACGTGTGCGCCAGATCAAGGCACGCTATGGCCTGCCCGTTATGAAAGCCATTGGAATTTCTGACGCGACAGATCTGGGCAAGCTGGAACAGTATTACCAAGACGCAGATCAAATTTTGATCGATGCCAAACCACCCCAAAATGGCCCCCTGCCCGGCGGAAATGGGCTTTCGTTTGATTGGCGTTTGATCACCGGACGCAGATGGCCCGTCCCATGGATGCTGGCAGGCGGCTTGACCCCAGACAACGCAGCCCAAGCGGTTCAAATGACGGGCGCATGTCAACTGGATTTGTCCAGCGGCGTGGAATCTGCCCCTGGGGTCAAAGATGCAGAAAAAATTCGTGCATTTATGGCGGCAATCCGCGGCTAAATCCCTTTACGCCCCCGATAGGACGGGCTACATCAATGGGAAACGTTGCAGCGGAGATGCGTTATGGCAAATGACTTGTTCAACAGCTTTATGACTGGCCCCGATGAAAAGGGTCGTTTTGGCCAATTTGGTGGCCGCTTTGTATCAGAAACACTGATGCCCCTGATCCTTGAGCTTGAGGAACAGTATGAAAACGCAAAAACAGATCAATCGTTTTGGGACGAAATGCATGATCTGTGGACCCATTATGTGGGTCGCCCTAGCCCACTGTATTTTGCCGAACGCCTGACCGACCATTTGGGCGGGGCCAAGATTTATCTGAAACGGGACGAACTGAACCACACTGGTGCGCATAAAATCAACAACGTGCTGGGCCAAATCATTCTGGCCCGTCGCATGGGTAAATCGCGCATCATCGCCGAAACCGGTGCGGGTCAACACGGCGTTGCCACAGCGACCGTCTGTGCCAAATTTGGTTTGAAATGTGTGGTTTATATGGGCGCACATGACGTTGAACGTCAGGCACCAAATGTATTCCGTATGCGTTTGCTGGGGGCTGAGGTGATTCCAGTCACTTCAGGTCGTGGTACATTGAAAGACGCAATGAACGATGCGCTGCGCGATTGGGTGACCAATGTGCGCGACACGTTTTATTGCATCGGCACAGTGGCCGGCCCGCACCCCTATCCCGCGATGGTGCGCGATTTCCAATCCATCATCGGCAAAGAGGCCAAAGAGCAAATGATGGCCGCCGAAGGCCGCCTGCCCGACACCATCATTGCCGCCATTGGGGGCGGATCGAATGCGATGGGATTGTTTTACCCGTTCCTTGATGACACATCCGTCAACATCATCGGCGTCGAAGCCGGTGGCAAGGGTGTGAACGCGAAAATGGAACATTGTGCATCGCTGACCGGTGGCCGCCCCGGTGTGTTGCATGGCAACCGCACATACCTGTTGCAAGATGAGGATGGTCAAATCCAAGAAGGATTTTCCATTTCCGCGGGTCTGGATTACCCTGGGATCGGACCTGAGCACGCGTGGCTGCATGATATAGGCCGTGCGCTATATGTGTCGATCACCGACAAAGAAGCGCTGGAGGCCTTCCAACTGTCCTGTGCAACTGAGGGCATTATTCCCGCGCTTGAGCCCAGCCATGCCTTGGCCCATGTGATGAAGATTGCGCCGACGCTGCCCAAGGATCATCTGATCATCATGAATATGTGTGGCCGTGGTGACAAAGATATTTTCACCGTAGCACGTCATTTGGGATTTGATATGTCAGGTCCTGAAGGACGATCCGTCGAATAAGCGATATGTTCAGGTCGTCAGATATAAAAACACCGCCCATCGAGGGCGGTGTTTTTATTTGGGGGGCCTGTCGGCCCCCCTTTGAGTATTTGGACAAAAATGAAAGACCTGTTGGGTTAGCCCAATTCGTTTAGGCGGTCGAGGGCTGCCTGAAATTGGGATTGTTCATCAAGTTTTTCGGCCAAATTTGCACGGGTTTCTACGATCACCTCTTTGGGGGCGGAGGCGACAAATTTAGGATTGTTCAGGCGCCCCTGCATCCCGCCGATTTCTTTGGTGAGTTTTTGCAGAGATTTTTCGATGCGTGTTTTTTCTGCATCCACATCGATGATATCAGCCAATGGCAGGCCAAAGGTCGCGCCCGCTGCGGGCAGCGTTATCGTACCCTTGGGGAAGCTGGATACATGATCGAGCGATACCAGACGGGCCAGTTTCATGATCATCGTTTCGTTTTGCGTCCAAGCCAGGCGAGCCGTGTCGTCCATATCTGTCACAATCAGTGGGATTTGCAAGCCGGCCGGTACGCGCATTTGGGCGCGTGCGGAGCGGATAGATTCGATCAATCCGATCACCCAGTTCATTTCACGATCTGCGTCCGCATCGATCAGATCTGGACCGTGGGTGGGCCAATCGGCGTGGACCAGCATTTTTTCGCGTTTGGCGACGGTGCCCCAGAGTTCCTCAGTAATGAAGGGCATGATGGGGTGGAGTAAGATCAGACATTGGTCGATGACCCAGCCCATGGTTTGGCGTGTTTCCGACTTGACCGCCTCATCATCGCTGTTGAGCAGTGGTTTGGAGAGTTCGACGTACCAATCGCAGACCTTGCCCCAGACAAAGGCATAGAGCGATTGAGCTGCATCATTAAAGCGAAATTGCGCCAGCGCTGTGTCAACGTCGGAAAGCACTTTGGCAGTTTCGCCCATAATCCAGCGGTTGAGTGTTTGGGTGGGCTGTGGTTGGGCCGCACCGAATTGCGCGTCGTTCATTTCGGCAAAGCGTGTGGCGTTCCACAGTTTGGTACCAAAGTTGCGATAGCCTTGGATCCGGCTAGTGTCCAGTTTAAGAACGCCCCCGATTGAGGCCATGGCCGCATTGGTAAAGCGCAGTGCGTCAGCGCCGTATTCGTCAATAATATCCAGCGGGTCGATCACATTGCCCGTGGATTTCGACATTTTTTTACCCTTGGCATCGCGGACCAGACCATGCAGATACACGGTATCAAACGGGATTTGATCGACCACAGCCAGTTGCATCATGATCATACGGGCCACCCAGAAAAACAGGATGTCCTGCCCTGTGATCAGGGTCGAGGTCGGGAAATAGCGATCCAGTTCGGACGATTTTTCCGGCCAGCCCAGCGTGCCAATTGGCCACAGGCCCGAGCTGAACCATGTGTCCAAAACGTCGGGATCACGGGTTAGGGTTTTGCCCGGCGCCATGGCCTGTGCTTCGGCCTCGGACGCGGCGCAGTATTGTTGGCCGTCCTCATCGAACCACACAGGCACCTGATGGCCCCACCACAATTGGCGCGAAATGCACCAGGGTTCGATATTTTCCAGCCAGTGATAATAGGTTTTTTCGCCCGATTCAGGGATGATTTTGATGTCACCATTGCGCACCGCGTCCAGTGCAGGACCGACGATTTTCGCGGTATCGACAAACCATTGGTCGGTCAACATGGGTTCGATCACCACTTTGGAGCGATCGCCAAAGGGCTGCATGATGGGTTTATTTTCGACCAAGGGCACGGCACGCGTGGTTTCATTGCCATCGGCATCTGTAACCGTTTCGGTCGTCATTACGGCCAGCCCCTCGGCGGTGATGGCGTCCACGACCTTGGCCCGCGCCGCGAACCGATCCAGACCGCGGTATTCATCGGGGACCATATTCATGGCGGCAATGGTGTTTTCATCCCAGTCGATTTCACCATCGCGGATTTTTTGGGCCTTGGCAGCCGCATCCGCATAGGGTGCGCCGTCCGACCGCATGGCCCCGCGCGTATCCATCAGCGCATACATCGGGATATTGCCACGCTTGGCCACTTGGTAATCGTTGAAATCATGCGCGCCGGTGATTTTCACGGCACCTGATCCGAAATTCATATCCGGATATTCATCCGTAATGATCGGGATCAAGCGGCGGTGTTCTTTGGGCCCAACGGGGATTTCACACAGTTTACCCACAATCGGCGCATAGCGTTCATCGTCAGGATGCACCGCAACCGCACCATCACCCAGCATGGTTTCGGGGCGCGTGGTTGCGATGGAAATGTAATCGCGTTCCTCGGTTAGGGTGATGTTCCCATCCGCGTCCTTTTCAACATAGGTATAGGTTTCGCCACCTGCCAGCGGATATTTGAAATGCCACATGTGGCCCGCAACTTCGATATTTTCGACCTCAAGATCGGAAATCGCGGTTTCGAAATGTGGGTCCCAGTTGACCAGCCGTTTGCCGCGGTAAATCAGGCCTTTGTTGTACATCTCAACAAACACTTTGATCACGGCGTCGTGGAAATTGCCCCCCTCATCCGCGGGGGCGTTGGGCGCGCCTGACATGGTAAATGCGGTGCGGTCCCAATCACAAGATGCGCCTAGGCGTTTCAACTGATTGATAATGGTGCCACCGGATTGTTTTTTCCAATCCCACACCTTGGCCAAAAACGCATGGCGTCCCATTTCGGCGCGGCTGGGTTGCTGGGCCTTGGCCAATTCGCGTTCCACCACCATTTGCGTGGCAATGCCTGCGTGATCTGTGCCGGGCTGCCACAGGGTATCAAACCCACGCATGCGGTGCCAGCGGATCAAGATATCCTGCAAGGTGTTGTTAAATGCGTGCCCCATGTGCAAAACGCCGGTCACATTGGGGGGCGGGATCATGATGGTAAAGGTGTCCGATTTGGACGCGTTTGCGCCCGCGCGAAATGCGCCTGAGCGTTCCCAAGCCTGATAAATGCGGGCTTCAGCCTCTTGTGCGTTAAAATTCTTATCCAGTGCCATGATGATACGGTATCTTTATTTGTGATTGATGCCCTGCAATACAGGGAAAATTGCACAAATAAAACCCATTACATGGATCACAATTCACGAAATTTATGCGTCGCGCTGTTGGGTTACGACTGTGACCGCTTGGGATAATACATCTTGGATGGACAAATCAGATGTATCCAAGATTTGCGCATCTTGTGCAGGTCGCAGCGGCGCATCTGCACGGTTCATATCGCGATCATCGCGTTCACGCACTTGGGCCAACAATTCATCGAACGGCATGGTTTGTCCGATTTCATCCCAACGGCGTTTGGCGCGCACCTCGGCGCTGGCGGTGATGAATAATTTCACATCCGCATCAGGGCAAATGACGGTTCCAATATCGCGCCCATCCAAAACGGCCCCTTGGGGCCGCGCGGCAAAATTGCGCTGATACTCAAGCAATGCTTGGCGCACCTCGGGGATGGCGGCCACTTGGGATGCCCAGCCCCCCATTTCTACGGTACGCAGGTCATCACGTTGGAAATCAACCTCGCTCAAGGAATGCGCTGCAACAACTGGGTCCTGGCCATCTGCAACCCGTGCGCCGACGGCGCGATACAACAAACCCGTGTCCAAATATCCAAACCCAAAATGCGCGGCCAAGGCACGGGCCAATGTCCCCTTGCCTGCTGCGGCTGGTCCATCGATTGCAACCGTAAATCCCATAAATTCAACTCCTAACATCGGCCAAAGGCGGCAATCGCCTGCCAAGCGCAGGCCACCCAGGCCGAGCATGGCAGGCACGACCAGCGCAGGCCGATAGGCCTGCACCGCTTGCCTAAATGCGCGTGATTGTCGCACCTAGATCACGCATCAACCCTTCAAAAATGGGAAAGGATGTCGTGATGGGCGCACCGTCATTGACCTGCACCGGATTTTGCGCAGCAAATCCCAAAATAACAAACGACATCGCAATACGGTGATCCAAGAATGTCTCACAGGTGGCGCCACCAGTCACGCCACCCATGCCGCGCCCATGAACAATCCACCAATCGTCGCCCTCTTCGACCTCGACACCATTGGCGCGCAGACCTCGTGCCATGGCATCAATACGGTCGCTTTCTTTCACGCGCAGCTCTTTGACGCCGCGCATCACGGTTTGACCTGTGGCATTGGCGGCGACAACGGACAGAATTGGATATTCATCAATCATCGATGCAGCACGTTCTGGCGGCACCTCGATGCCCTCCATCTTGGGGGAATACCGTGCGCGCAGATCGGCCACGGGTTCGCCGCCTTCGACCCGTTCGTTTTCAAATGTTAAATCCGCCCCCATTTCGCGCAGCGTGGTAAACAGCCCGGCGCGCGTTGGGTTCAAACCAATATTGGGCACCAATACATCCGAACCTTCGGTAATCAGTGCAGCACAGACCGGAAAGGCGGCACTGGATGGATCGCGGGGCACCACGATGGTTTGCGGCTTTAATTCTGGCTGACCAGTCAGGGTGATCACCCGACCTTCGTTCGTGTCCTCGACCGTGATGTCCGCGCCAAAGCCTGCCAACATACGCTCGGTATGATCGCGTGTCGCCTCTTTCTCAATCACCACGGTTTGGCCAGGCGCGTTTAGGCCCGCCAATAATACGGCTGATTTCACTTGGGCTGATGGCACTGGCACGACATAGCGGACCGGCACAGGGTTTTGCGCCCCCACAATTGTCATTGGCAAACGACCGCCCGTCCGGCCCACAGATTGCGCCCCAAACAGGGCCAAAGGATCGGTCACCCGTGCCATGGGTCGGCTGTTAAGGCTGGCATCGCCCGTAAATGTCGCCGTAATGGGCGATGTGGCCATGGACCCCATGATCAACCGCACCCCTGTACCAGAGTTGCCGCAATCGATCACACCATCGGGTTCGCCAAATCCGCCAACGCCCACACCCTGAACGGTCCAGGTTCCATCGTCATCACGCACAACCGTCGCCCCAAAGGCGCGCATCGCCTTGGCCGTGTCCAAGACGTCGTCGCCCTCAAGCAGGCCTGTAACCTTGGTTTCACCCACCGCCATGGCGCCCAAGATCAACGAGCGATGCGAAATTGATTTATCCCCTGGCACATTGGCCGTCCCACGCAGGGGTCCACATTGTTGGGACATCATCGGAATGGGTGTTGCATGGGCTGACATATAAAAATCCTCATTCAAGATCGTCATGGTTTGGCATAGTGATAGCGCAACCAATATCGCAGGTCTATGTGCGTTTCATCTGTTTATGCACAGATATTTATGTTGGCTGCCGACGAAAGGTTAAATAATGTGGTGTGCGCCCTTCGCGCAGAGCCTTTTGTTCATAGCGGGTCGATATCCAATCGCCCCAAGGCGCGCGCCAATCATCGGGACCTTGGGCCAGCCATTCAAAACCGGCTTGGGGCACCTCTTGCAGCGTTTGGCGCACATAATCGGGGATATCGGTTGCCACACGAAAGATTGCATCCGGTTTTATCACACGCGCAAGGGGGCGCAAATGGTCTTGGGTGACAAAACGTCTGCGGTGGTGGCGTTTTTTGGGCCATGGGTCAGGATACAACAAAAAGGCACGTTCGACCGACTGCGCGGGTAAGACATCAAATAAATGTCGCGCATCGCCCGCGTGCACGCGGATATTTTCAACGCCCGCGTCGCGAATTTTACCCAGTAGCATGGCCACCCCGTTGATAAAGGGTTCGCATCCAATAAACATCACATCCGGGTTTAATTGCGCCTGATGAACCAAATGTTCCCCGCCCCCAAATCCGATTTCCAGCCACAAAGGGCGACCTTGGGTTAAGGCATCGATGTCAAGCGGGGTCCGCTGCGGGTTTTCATCCCAAGTGACTGGCCCCGGCGAGAGTTTGGCCAGATCATTTTCTAAAAATTCAACCTGATTAGGACGCAGAGTTTTGCCCTTGAACCGGCCATAGAAATTGCGCCAAGGGGCGCCAGAGGGATGTGTGTCTTGTGTCATGGGGGTCGCTTTAGCGAGTTTGGGGGAAAGGATCAATATCAGCGTTGCGCCGGTTGATATGAAAAAGGCCTGCTTGCGCAGGCCTGAATGAGTATTTTTACAAAAATGAAAGCCTAGATCGCATTTTGAAGCGCGCTGATCAGGTCGGTGCGTTCCCAGCTGAAGCCGCCGTCTGCATCGGGGGTGCGGCCAAAGTGGCCATAGGCGGCGGTGCGTTCATAGATGGGGCGGTTTAGGTCAAGATGTGTACGAATACCACGCGGTGTCAGGTCCATGCATTGGGCAATGGCGCGTTCGATTTCTGCCTCGTTTATTTTACCTGTTCCAAAGGTATCGGCGTAGATAGACAGTGGTTTTGCCACACCGATGGCGTAGCTAAGCTGGATGGAACATTTGTCTGCCAGACCTGCAGCGACCACATTTTTCGCCAGATAGCGTGCAGCATATGCGGCTGATCGATCGACCTTGGTCGGGTCTTTGCCTGAAAAGGCACCGCCACCATGGGGGGCGGCACCGCCATAGGTATCAACGATGATTTTGCGACCTGTCAGGCCCGCGTCGCCATCGGGACCGCCGATGACAAATTTACCCGTTGGGTTGACGTGCCAAATGGTATCTGGGGTAATCCAGCCATCGGGCAGCGTTTCGCGGATATAGGGTTCGACCACGGCGCGCACATCGGCAGATGTCATAGTTTCATCCAAATGCTGCGTGGACAGAACGATCGATGTCACGCCGACAGGTTTGCCATTTTCATAGCGCACAGACAGCTGTGATTTTGCATCTGGTCCCAGAGTGGGTTCGGTGCCGTTTTTGCGCACCGCGGCCAAGCGGCGCAGGATGGCATGGGCATATTGAATGGGGGCCGGCATCAGCGCATCGGTTTCATTGGTGGCATAGCCGAACATGATGCCCTGGTCGCCTGCGCCTTCGTCTTTGGTGGCGGTGGCGTCGACGCCTTGGGCGATATGGGCAGATTGTTCGTGCAATAGGTTGGTGATTTCCACAGTTTCGTGGTGGAATTTATCCTGTTCATAGCCAATATCGCGGATGCAGGCGCGCGCGATTTCGTCGATCCGGCCCATGTATTCTGTCAGTTTGGATTGGTCAGACAGGCCCACTTCGCCGCCGATGACCACGCGGTTGGTGGTGGCAAATGTTTCGCAGGCCACGCGGGCTTGGGGTTCTTGGGCGATAAAGGCATCAAGAATTGCGTCCGAAATACGGTCGCAGACCTTGTCTGGGTGCCCCTCTGAAACAGATTCAGAGGTAAATACATAGGATGGTCGTGTCATGGGGATAGTGCTCCGTTGATGAATTCAGTGCCACGCCAGGAAGCCGTTGTGACACCATATGGTTGGTAGATAGGTGTGTTACATCAAATGGTCAATAAATTATCTCTGCGGCGTGCGATTACGCCTAGGGATGTTGCAAGGATCGCAAGGATCCAAAAGGCCAGATCCCCATGACGCAGATATAGTGTTGCCTGCAATTTCGCGGGCATGGCCACATCGGCCCAGCCCATATCGTTCAAGCCAATTGAGTGGATCACCGCGCCATCGGGGGAAATGACCGCAGAAATCCCGGTATTGGCCACGCGGATCATGGGCAGCCCCGTTTCGATGGCCCGCGCGCGGGCCTGCGCCAGATGTTGTGCTGGGCCGCTGCGTGTACCAAACCAAGCGTCATTGGTGATTTGGACAATCACATCGGTCCCTTGCGCCGCAGAGGTGCGGACAAAATCGGGAAAGATGGCCTCATAACAGATCAGCGGCGCGATGGTGCGCCCAGTGCTAAGCGTCATGGTTTGCGGCCCCGTGCCGGGCGCAAAGGCCGCACCAAACCAATCATAAAAGATGCCCAAACCCAAGGGCCGCAGGACAGGTTCCCACGGCATATATTCGCCAAAAGGCACCAACAGCGTTTTGTCATAGATCGCTGACAACTGTCCCTGACGCAGCAGCACCATACTGTTTTTCATGCGCTCTTGCTGATCAATGCGCAATATCCCAAACAACAGATCACTGTTCGGGTTGGCCTGCGCCATAGCATCCAGTTGCGGTTGGGCGTAATTTAGGACCTCAGCCACGGCTGATTCCGGCCATATGATCAGATCAGGTTGCGGACCGCGCGCGGACATATCCAACATGCGGTCAAAAAACATCGGCGCATAGCGCGGATCCCATTTTTGATGCTGCGGTGCGTTGGGCTGGACCAAACGCACGGTAAATTGCGTGGCCTGATCATTTGGTATAACACTCCGCGCGACAGGCATGAGAGACCATATCATGCCGATCAGCAGGGCCACCAGCGCGCCACCAATGACGCGATTTGACAATATTACAACGGGTGTCGCAGCCACCAAAGCCACGCATAGCGTCGCGCCATATGGCCCGATCAACGCCAATATCCCCTGCAGTGGGCTGTCTAGCAGAATATAGGCCGGCAGGCCCCATGGAAACCCGCCAAAGATATGCGCACGGATATATTCCGCGATGGCCAAACCAACCGCCACGCCCAAACCACGCGCCCAATGCCAACCAATTCCGACCAACAGCCAGATCAGGGCCAGCCCCCCCGCCATAGCCAATAGGGCAATGGGCGCCATCCAACCATGGCGCAGGGGATCAATGAAAAATGGCTCAACGATCCAATTCAGGGTGATCAGAAAATATCCCAAGCCTAGGAAAAATGCTGCGGACATCGCGCCACGCAAATCGGGTTGTCCACGATGCAGTGCAAAGATGAAACCGCATAAGGCCAACAACGACACAGGCCATAGCGATAGTGGCGCATGGCCCAGCGCCACAGCAGCCCCCAGCCCCAAATTTAACCCGCGCAATCCCCAAGGTCCCCGCACGTTATTCCGCCGCTTGGACCAATTCGGGCAAACGCAAACGCAACCGTTTCACGCGGCGCGGATCGGCATCCATGATTTCAAATTCGGCCCCCAAGGGATGGCGGACCACTTCTCCGCGCACGGGAACACGACCGGCAAGGACAAAAATCAATCCGCCAAAGGTATCGATTTCCTCGGCGTCGATATCTTCGCCCTGGGTCAGGTCCAGACCCGTTTCGCGGGCAAATTCTTCGATGGATGCTTTGGCCAGCAATACATATTGGCCCGGTTTTTCCAAATGCCACGATTGCGCTTCGTCGATGTCGTGTTCGTCCTCAATTTCACCAACGACTTGTTCGATCAAATCCTCAATCGTGACCAAACCGTCAACGCCGCCATATTCATCAATCACCAAGGCCATATGCCGCCGTTCGGTTTGCATTTTAGTCAGCAAAACCCCCAGTGACATAGAGGGTGGCACAAACAACAACGGACGCAACATCGCCGCAAGGTTGAAATCATTCCCCCCATCGTCAAAGCCATGTTTTAACGAAAAATCCTTAAGATGGATCATACCAACGGGGGTATCCAAGGTGCCACCATATACGGGAATACGGGTCATGCCGGTGCTGCGAAACACCTCGACCAGATCATCACGGGTGATGCTGTCAGGAACGGCTACGATTTCTGCCTTGGGGATTGCCACATCGTCCACCCGCAAATGGCGCAGGTTTAACATATCTGGCTTGATCTCAGATTTGTCTATCGCGTTGGCATTGGCCGATGGATCGCCCTGCGCCCCATCACTTGGCCCGCCAAACAGACGCGTCAATACGCGTTTGACCAGCGATTTCTGTGTCCCGTGGGACTGCGCGCTTTGCGCTGCCCTAGAAGATCCTTCTATATCACCCATTGATCCTATCCAAAATGCGCCCTAGTCAGGGCTGTCTGTGTAATATGGGTCTTTGATACCCATTTTGCCAAGTATGTCAGTTTCAATTCCTTCCATCAACGTGGCATCTTGGTCACGGATGTGATCATAACCCAACAAATGCAATATGGCATGTATCACTAAATGCGTCACATGATCGCAAAATGTTATACCTGCGTCCTGCGCTTCGCGTTCGCAGGTGTCATAGGAAATGGCAATATCACCCAATTCAGCATCCATGGGCAGGTCCAATCTGTCAGGGTCTGCCCCATCTGTGGCAGCCCCGCGTTCGTCCGAGGGCCAAGACAACACATTGGTGGGCGTAGGTTTTGCGCGAAATTCGCCATTCAGTTCCATGATGCGCCTGTCATCACAGGCCAGCAGGTCACATGACAGTTCGTCGGCATCATACCCCAAATGATCCATCACCGCGCGCCCTGCACGCGTTGCAATGTCTTGCAACTGCGCAGTCTGCCACCGCGGATCTTCGAATAAAATTTCAATCTGCATGGGCGGTTATGACTTGGCCCGTTTCAACAGGGTCTGTTTGTTATCATCGTCATAGGCCTCGATGATGGCGGCGACCAATGGGTGGCGCACCACATCCTTGGCGGTAAAGTAATTAAAGCTGATCCCTGACACAGATTTCAACAACCGTTCCGCATCGGTCAATCCCGATTGCACCCCACGCGGCAAATCGATTTGCGACCGATCGCCAGTGATGACCATACGCGACCCTTCGCCCAAGCGGGTTAAAAACATTTTCATCTGCATCGCAGTGGCATTTTGCGCCTCGTCCAGCACAACAAAGGCATTGGCCAATGTCCGTCCGCGCATAAAGGCCAGCGGCGCAATTTCAATCCGCTTTTCCTCGATCAGCTTGGCCAGCGTTTTGCCCGGCAAAAAATCATTCAGCGCATCATACAATGGCTGCATATAGGGATCGACCTTATCCTTCATATCACCGGGCAGATAGCCCAGCTTTTCGCCCGCCTCGACCGCAGGGCGCGACAGGATGATCCGATCCACTTCGCCGTTGATAAATTTATTCACCGCCACAGCCACAGCCAGATATGTTTTGCCTGTACCGGCCGGCCCAATGCCAAAGGCCAGTTCGTTATTCATCAACGATAAAACATAGGCTTTCTGCGCATCGGTGCGCGGTTCCACGGATTTCTTGCGGGTTTTCAATTCAACGCGGCCTGCCTTGAACATTTCCATTTGACTGTCGGCAAAACCAGATGGATCGCCCCCACCGCGCCCCATGCGCAATTCGCGATCAACATCACCAAATTCAACGGCCTTGCCCGATTCAAGCCGGTCATAAAGCGATTGAACCACATCTTGGGCTGCCGCAACCGCATCATCCGTGCCAAAGACGGAAATTTGGTTGCCACGTCGGATCATCTGCACGTCAAGTTGCTGTTCAATTTTCGCCAGATTTTTATCAAACGCCCCGCAGAGTTCGACCAATAAACGGTTATCTGGGAAATCAAGGGTCACCTGACCTGCAACTGCGACCTCGGCGTCGCCCCCTAACGTGGTGTGTGTCACACAATACTCCTTATCCAAGTATATATATGGTGCAGTGCAATATTGAAAAACGCAAGACCTAGTTATCACCTATGATAAAAATTTTGGCCAAACCTTTGGTATAAACAGCTGTTAAAACCATTGCCCCGCCTCAATCAGACCTAAATCTAGCAATTGCTGCGACCTGCGCGTCCATGGCACCGAATGATCCCAAGAAAATTGCGTAATTTCGGATCGGGACGCAGGGTTTTGCGATAGCGATTTGGCCGTGCGATACGACACAATCGCGGCGCGCAAACTGTTGTGATATTGGCCTTGATAGGTGTTATATTCCTGATCTGCAAAGTTAAAATCATCGACCATCACCAAGCCAGACCTTGCCTGAAACAGGGCAACGCGATCAATGCGGCGCCGTTCATATGGCACATATTCACAAAACCGCCATTTCAGCCCGCCAAACATATCCAATTTGCGTTCATAGGCGCAGCCTTGATCCATATTCCAGCGCGCGGTTGCATGATAACCGATGGAATCAATGAATGCGTCTTGTGTCATCGGGGTTTGCCCAGTCACGTCAAACCCTGCCTTTGGCATTTGCGCTGGATAGGCATCGACCACCACCACAGGAATGGATGATCGCTGTTCTTGCATCACAAATTGCGTCACATCAGCAATGCTGCGTGTTTCACAAAACGGGAAATACAGAAATTCCCCGTTATAACAGGTCATAACCCATCCCCCATCAAACAGGGGCATGCACCGATTGACCACATCGGCCAAGGCGTTTTGGGCAAAAATATCATGATAGACGGTGGTCATTACATCCTGCGACTGGCCACAATCGCCCAAGGCGCTGCGCGATATCACAATACAGTGATCAAACCCCAGCTGCATATGATGTGCGATCGTTTGATCCAGTTGGAAAAAATCCTCGGCCAAGATCAATGCCACCACGTCAGACCGTGAAAACCGCGGCCCCTTGGCGATGAAATCATCCAAGCTGTTAAAATCAAACATCCGCTGCAGTCCCTTTGTACCTTTAGCTAAGATAAAATTCCCAGCCATTGCAAGTTGGCCATAATTTGATATAGCAGGCCGCAACATGATTGGACAGGACCGACAGATATGACCGAGCCGAAAAAACTGTACATCAAAACCTATGGCTGCCAGATGAATGTCTATGACAGCGAACGCATGGCCGAAGCCATGGGCGGCGCAGGCTATGTCGAAACCGATACCCCTGATGATGCGGATATGATTTTGTTAAACACCTGCCACATCCGCGAAAAGGCCGCAGAGAAGGTATATTCCGAACTGGGCCGCTATAAACACCTGAAATCTGCAAAACCTGATCTAAAAATTGGCGTTGCAGGCTGCGTGGCCCAAGCCGAGGGCGACGAAATCATGCGGCGCCAGCCTATGGTTGATTTGGTCGTAGGCCCACAAAGCTATCACCGCCTACCCGAGTTAGAGGCAAAATCAGGCCAAGGCGTCAAAGCCATTGATACAGATTTCCCGACCGAGGATAAATTTGAACACCTTAAATCGCGCCCCAAGGCCAAACGCGCCCCTGCCGCGTTTCTGACCGTCCAAGAGGGCTGCGATAAATTCTGCGCCTTTTGCGTGGTCCCCTATACACGCGGCGCCGAGGTATCGCGCCCCGTGTCGCGCATTTTGGATGAGGCGCGCGAATTGGTCGACCGCGGCGTGCGTGAAATCACGCTTTTGGGTCAAAACGTCAATGCCTATCATGGTTCTGGCCCCGATGGGTCAGATTGGTCGCTGGCCCAGTTGATCTGGGAACTGGACCGCGTGGACGGGTTGGAACGCATCCGGTTTACCACCAGCCACCCCAACGACATGTCCGATGATTTGATCGAAGCACATGGCACCTGTTCCAAACTGATGCCCTACCTGCATCTGCCCGTTCAGTCTGGATCTGATCGCATCCTAAAACGCATGAACCGCAGCCATGATGCCGCCAGCTATCTTGCCGTCATTGAACGCATCCGCGCGGCGCGTCCCGACATTTTAATCTCGGGCGATTTTATCGTGGGCTTCCCCGAAGAAACCGACCAAGATTTCCAAGACACCATGGATTTGATCCGTGCCGTCAACTATGGCCAAGCGTTTTCGTTCAAATACTCAACCCGCCCAGGCACGCCAGCCGCCGAACGCGACCAGGTGGCCGAGGACGTCAAAACCGAACGACTGGCGCAATTACAGGCGCTGATCGCCGATCAACAAAAATCGATCCAAGACAGCATGGTCGGCAAAACCGTGTCGGTCCTGTTCGAACGCGCGGGACGTTTTGAAAATCAAATGGTTGGCAAATCTGAATACCTGCACGCGGTGCATGTGTCAGACACTGATGCCAAGGTCGGCGATATCCGCCGCGTGCGCATCACGCAAAGCAATCGCAACTCACTAAACGGTGAACTGGCGGATTAAAACCGCCGGTTCATCCAGTGATAAATCAGATATTTTCAGGCTGTGGCATCCCCAAAACATGGTACCCACCATCGACGCGAATGATTTCGCCAGTGGTGCAAGCACCCGCATCCGACATTAAATAAACAGCCGTGCCGCCCACGGCCTCTAATGTTGCGTTTGACCGCAACGGCGCATTGGTATCCGTATGCTTATAGGTCTTGCGCGCGCCGCCAATGGCCGCACCTGCCAATGTTTTCATCGGACCGGGTGAAATGGCATTCACCCGAATGCCGTCTGGCCCCAAATCATTTGCCAAATACCGCGTGGTGGCTTCCAAGGCTGCCTTGGCCACCCCCATCACATTGTAAAACGGCGTCACTCGGTTGGACCCTTGATAAGTCAACGTAACCAAACTGCCCCCATTTTCGACCATCATCGGGTGCGCACGGCGGGCCACCTCAATAAAAGAATAGGCCGAGATATCCAACGAATTTTTGAAATTTGCGCGGCTTGTGTTCACAAACCGACCCGTCAATTCGTTCTTATCGGAATAGGCAATCGCATGTACGACAAAATCGATTGTGCCCCAGCGCGCCGCCAACTGATCAAAGGCTGCATCCAATGACGCATCATCCGTGACATCGACATCAACCATAAAATCGGACCCGACCGATGCCGCCAGTGGGGCCAAACGCGACCCAAAGGCCTCACCTTGATATGTAAATGCCAACTCAGCACCAGCCTCAGCACAGGCCTTTGCAATGCCCCAAGCAATGGACCGCTCATTTGCGACCCCCATGATCAATCCACGTTTTCCCGCCAGTTGCATGACATTCCCCTAACTCTAAATGGGCTTTCAATTTTGCCAAAATACTCTGGGTGAATTGGCCGCTCTCGCGGCCAAGAGGGCAAAGCCCTCCCCAAATCTCATATCAGATCTTATCCGCGATAGCGCGACAACAGCATTGACCCGTTCGTACCACCAAAACCAAAGCTATTGGTCATCACCGTATCCAAACCCGCATTTTCAACCAATGTGGTTGCAATCTCAGCAGGGTCCAATGCGGGATCCAATGTCTCAACATTGATCGATGGCGCGATGAAATCGTGCTCTAGCATCAACAAACAATACACGGCCTCTTGTGCGCCAGTGGCGCCTTGGCTGTGACCTGTCATTGATTTTGTCGAACTGACAGGCGGGGTTGATCCCTGACCAAACACACGACGCACGGCCTCAATCTCGCCTACATCACCCACAGGTGTGGATGTGCCATGCGCATTGATATAGCCAACCTTGCGACCTTCTTCCAAGGTGCTCAATGCCAGCCGCATTGCGCGTTCGCCGCCTTCGCCCGAGGGCGCGACCATGTCGTGGCCATCTGATGTTGCACCATAGCCGGTAACCTCGGCATAAATCTTGGCCCCACGCGCCAGCGCATGGTCCAAATCCTCTAGCACCAAAATACCGCCGCCACCGCCGATGACAAATCCATCGCGGTTTCCATCGAATGCGCGTGACGCTTTTTCGGGGGTGTCATTATATTTTGATGACATCGCACCCATTGCGTCAAACAGACACGACAGCGTCCAGTCCAGCTCTTCGCCGCCGCCCGCAAACATGATATCCTGTTTGCCCAGCATAATCTGTTCAGCGGCATTGCCTATGCAATGCAGTGATGTCGAACAGGCCGAGGTAATCGAATAATTGACACCCTTAATTTTATAGGCGGTCGACAGGTTTGCCGAAATGGTTGATGACATACATTTTGGTACGGCAAATGGTCCAATACGCTTTGGTGATCCTGATTTTTGCACCACCTGATGCGCGGCCAACATTGCGCTGGTGGACGGACCGCCCGACCCTGCAACCAAACCTGTGCGCACGTTGGACACCTCGCTCTCGCTCAGGCCAGCGTCTGCAATCGCTTGCTCCATCGCGATATAGGCATAGGCCGCACCAGGGCCCATAAACCGCAAGGTACGCTTATCAACATGATCAGCAACGTCCAGCTTGACGTTGCCTGCGATTTGGCTGCGAAACCCATGTTCTGCCATGTCGGCATTGGCTGTGATACCGGATTTTCCGGCTTTCAAACTGGCCAAAACCTCTGTGGCGTTATTCCCGATTGAGGAGACAACCCCCAAACCTGTGACGACAACTCTGCGCATCATATACTCCTTTGGTCCGTTTGTGGTACTGGCAATCAGGATTCTGACAGCGCGACTTTCATATCTTTGACCTGATAGATCACTTCACCATCCGCTTCGACGATGCCATCGGCCACGCCCATGGTCAAACGCCGTGTTTGCACCGCTTTGGTGAAATTCACGCGATAGGTCAGCATCTTGCGGTCAGGGCGCACCATACCGGTCAGCTTGACCTCACCCACACCCAAAGCATATCCGCGGCCCTGCCAGCCACGCCAGCCCAGGTTAAACCCAGTCAGCTGCCACAATCCATCCAATCCCAAGCACCCGGGCATGATCGGATTGCCTGGAAAATGGCAATCGAAAAACCACAGCTCTGGTTTGATATCAAATTCCGCGATCACATGTCCTTTGCCATGGTCGCCACCATCGCCACTGATGTCGGTGATGCGGTCCATCATCAACATGGGCGGTTCTGGCAGCTGCGCGTTGCCGGGGCCAAACAATTCACCGCGTGCGCATTTCAACAGGTCCTCACGATCAAAGCTTGTGGGGAAATTCGACATCTGGCTAGGTTCCTTAGAATAATTACTTTTCCATCCCTCTAGCATTGCGAGCTTCCCTTAGGCAAGCCTTGGAACGTGTGAATGCGATGCAACGACACAAAAACCATTGAAATTCCCCGTAAGATACGCATATTGTACCGCAAAGACATAGGTAAACAGTAATGATCACATCATCGACACAACGTGCCAAAGACTGGCTAGCAAAATCAAATCTGCGTCCCACACGGCAACGGGTTGTTTTGGCACAGGCATTGATTGGCGACGGAAAGCACCGCCATGTGACTGCTGAAAGCCTGTTTGACCATGATATGGTCACCGCGGAAAAGGTATCTTTGGCAACCGTCTACAACACGCTGCGCGCATTTTGTGATGCCGGCCTGATGCAAGAGGTATCGGTCGACGGCACCAAAAGCTATTTCGACACAAACACACACGATCACCCCCATTTTTTCTGGGAAGACGAAGGCCGCCTGACAGACGCGCCCGCGGATCAATTGAAAATCGCACAACTTCCAGATGCACCCGCAGGGGCAGAAATTGCATCCGTTGACGTGGTCATCCGCCTGCGCAAAAAGGCGTAAATACATGAAATCAGTAACCTATTCTAAATTCGGTACCGCAGCCGAGGTGTTAAGCTATGGCGAAATGCCACCCCCATCCCCCGCCGCGGGCGAGGTGTTGGTAAAACTGGCCTACTCAGGCGCAAACCCATCTGACGCCAAGGCGCGTGCAGGGTCGCGACCTGGTGTGACGAAACCAGCGTTTGACGTGATTATTCCCAATTCCGATGGGTCGGGGGAAATTACAGCCGTTGGCGATGGTGTGTCACCTGATCGGATCGGCGAACGGGTTTGGATTTGGAATGGTCAGTGGCAACGCGCCTTTGGCACAGCGGCCGAATATATCGCCCTGCCCAGCGCGCAGGCCGTGCGCATGCCGGATGATATGTCATTGGAAACAGGGGCCTGCTTGGGCATTCCCGGATTAACAGCGGCCCATTCGGTTTTTGGCGGTGGCAACATTGCCGGCCAGACGCTGTTGATTTCAGGCGGGGCCGGATCAGTGGGCCATAATGCGATTCAGCTGGCCAAATGGGGCGGCGCCACAGTGATTGCAACCGGATCACCCAGTGGGTTTGATCGCATCCGCGCGGCAGGGGCCGATCATGTGTTGGATTATCGGTCCGACACATTGGCCAGCGATATTTTGGCCATTGCCCCCAATGGCGTTGATCGCGCGGTCGAGGTTGAGTTTGGCGAAAACATCGACCTGCTGCACCAAGTTGTGCGCGCAAATGGAACCATTGCGGCCTATGGGTCCGCCAAAACCATGGCGCCCACCCTGCCCTTTGGCCCCTATCTGTTCAAAGCGATTACGATCGATGTTGTCTTGATCTATATCCTGCCCATCGAACAACGTCAGACCGCCATCGACGTCCTGCACCGCGCCCATGCGGATGGGGCGTTTTACCCAGATATCGGCATGGTCACGGGATTGGAAAACTGTGCAACGGCCCATGATGCCACATTGACACCGGGCCGCGCAGGGGCGATTTTGTTAAAAATCAGTTAATTGATACCATCTCGATGGCAAAGGTCAGGTCTTTGCCAGCCAAGGGATGGTTGGCGTCTAGGGTCACTTCGGTCTCGGTCACTTCGACCACAGTGACGGGCATGGCTTGACCGTCAGGTGTTTGCACCTGCAATTGTGTTCCCAATTCCAGCGGAATATCGGCAGGGATTTCGGCGCGCGGCACAGCTTGGCGGGCTTCGGGATGGATGGGACCATAGGCATCATTGCAGGCCACATTCACGGTTTTTTTGTCGCCCACACCCATACCAGGGATCGCCGTATCCAGACCAGGGATGATCTGACCGCTGCCCACTTGGAATTCCAATGGGTCACGGCCTTGGCTGCTGTCGAATACGGTGCCATCATCCAAAGTACCGGTATAGTGAATACGAACGGTGTCGCCCGCTTTTGCTGCTGTCATAATCTTATCCAATTTTGTGGGGAAGTGAATTTCAAGGCCGCAACGGTTTTGCGGGTACTTGGCGATGCCCATATCCTGACAATTCATATTGAAAAAGTAAACCCGATTTTCGGAATTTTCCTTTTTGGACTTTCCCATTCGCGCCCATCATGCAAATGTCGCAAACAAGAGGAGACATGCCGTGACGATTACAACCTGTATTTTTGATGCCTATGGCACCTTGTTTGATGTGGGCAGCGCCGCGCGCCGTATCGCCCAGCAACCAGGCCGACCACAATTCGCACAAAATTGGGTCGAATTGTCCGAAATCTGGCGCCAAAAACAACTGCAATACAGTTGGTTACGCGCCATCATGGACGACCATACCGATTTTTGGACGCTGACCCAAAATGCGCTGGATTTTGCAATGGAAAAACTGGGCCTTGCCGATGATGCGGTCCTACGCGAAGACCTGTTGGCCCTGTATTGGGAACTGGCCCCATACAAAGAGGTTCCCATGATGCTGGCCACCCTAAAGGCCAAGGGATATAAAACCGGTATCTTATCCAACGGATCGCCTGACATGCTGTCAGGGGCGGTCGATTCATCCGGTTTGGAAACATATCTGGATGCTGTGTTATCGGTGGAAACGGTTGGCGTGTTTAAGCCTGACATGCGGGTATACCAAATGGTGCTAGATCGGTTTAACTGCCCCAAAGATCAGGTGTTGTTTGTCACATCAAACGGCTGGGATGCAGCCGGTGCAGCCGCCTTTGGATTTCAAACGGCTTGGGTCAACCGCATGAACGATCCTGTCGATAAAATGCCTAGCGTCCCAAATCATATTTTAGAAAACTTGTCCCAAATTCCATCTATTGCCGAGGGGTAGAATGCCACATTTTACAACATCTGACGGTTTGTCATTGCATTACACCGACCAAGGAACAGGCCTGCCCATTCTCTGCCTTGCGGGGCTGACCCGCTGTGGGCGCGATTTTGATTTTGTGGCGCCTCATCTGGCCGATCATCGCCTGATCCGGTTGGATTACCGTGGTCGCGGTGGATCGGATTGGGCGCGTGATGCGGCCGATTATTCTGTGCCACGCGAATCTGCAGATGTGTTGGAATTGCTGGATCATTTGAATTTGGACCGCGTTGCCATTTTGGGCACGTCACGCGGGGGCCTGAACGCCATGTATCTGGCTGCCACGGCCCATGATCGGCTGTTGGGGGTTGCCCTGAATGACGTGGGGCCAAAGTTGGAAAAATCGGGGCTGGATTTAATCTGTGATTATATCGGCCGCCGCCCAAATGCCAAAACCCATCAACAGGCCGCCGAAATTCGCGCCAAAACCGCCATTGGGTTTGATACCGTGCCCCTATCACGCTGGATCGAAGAGGCCGAGCGGCTATACACCCAAGACGCGGATGGGCTACACCTGCGCTATGACCCGAAACTGCGTGACGCGTTTTTGGCGGCCTTTGACGGGGGCGATCTGCCCACCGCATGGCCGCTGTTTGATGCGTTGGCGGGCTTGCCCATCGCATTGATCCATGGGGCCACGTCGGATTTGTTATCGCGCGATACCGCGTTGGAAATGAAACGGCGCAGACCTGATATGGTGCTGACCCATGTGCCCGACCGCGGCCATATTCCGTTTTTGGATGAACCCCAAGCCATCAACGCATTATACGACTGGATAGGATTGATGCAAAAATGACGCTGGCGATTTCGATTGACACAATTCATGCCGCCGATGCGCGGCTGACCGGTCACAAACGCGTCACCCCCCTGCTGTCGTCACCATTCTTGGATGATATCGCAGGGCGGCGCGTGCTGATCAAAGCGGAATGTTTACAACACACAGGCAGTTTCAAATTTCGCGGCGCGTTTTCTGCGATATCTGCCTTGGACGCTGCAGATCGTGCCAAGGGGATCTTGGCATTTTCATCGGGCAACCATGCCCAAGGTGTGGCACTGGCTGCACGGCTGCACGGTGTCCCCGCAGTTATCATCATGCCCCAAGACGCACCCGCCATCAAAATCAACAACACCCGCGCTTTGGGCGCCGAGGTGATCCTTTATGATCGTGATCACGAGGATCGCGATGCCTTGGGCGATGATCTGGCAGCACAACGGGGATTGACGCTGGTGCGCCCCTTTGATGATCCGCAGGTGATTGCGGGCCAAGGCACCACTGGATTGGAAATCGCGCAGCAGGCCGCCGATATGGGCGTGACATCGGCCCAAGTGTTGGTCTGTTGCGGTGGGGGTGGATTGACATCGGGCATTGCCACCGCGCTGGCCCATCACGCGCCTGATATGCGGGTGCATACGGTCGAACCTGCGGGGTTTGATGATGTGGCGCAATCCTTGGCAGCTGGTGAACATCGCACAAATGCGCGCACCAGCGGATCCATATGTGACGCCATTGTCACGCCAACACCGGGCAAATTGACCCTGCCCATTATGGCACAGTATTGCCAAGCGGGATTATCCGTCACCGATGAACAGGCCCTGCGCGCCGTCAAATTGGCCTATCAGCGGTTGAAAATCGTTTTGGAACCGGGCGGTGCCGTGGCATTGGCCGCAGCCCTGTTTTATCCCCAGCACATGACCCATGACACGGTGATTGCCGTGGCATCGGGGGGCAATATTGATGATGACATGTTCGTGCGTGCCATGAACACCGCGGACGAATAAAGGAAACGACCATATGCAATTGGCCGATCTGGGATCAATTAAATTACACTATCGCATTGACGGGGACCCACAGGGCAAACCTGTGGTCTTTGCCAATTCGTTGGGGACCGATTTACGGCTGTGGGATCGTGTGTTACCCCTGCTGCCGCCGCAAAATTGTTACATCCGCTATGACAAACGCGGGCATGGGTTGTCGGAATGCCCGCCCGCGCCCTATCGTATGGGAACACTGGTGCGTGATGTCGAAATGCTGTTGGATCATTTGCAGGTGCGCGATGCACTGTTTGTGGGGCTGTCCATTGGCGGCATGATTGCCCAAGGCTTGGCCGTCAAGCGATTGGATTTGGTCCGCGCGATGGTTTTATCGAACACGGGTGCGAAAATCGGCCAGCCCGCCATGTGGGATGACCGGATCCGTGCTGTGGAACAGGGCGGTATTGCCGCGCTGTCACAGGCAACACTGGATCGCTGGTTTCCTGCTGCGTTTCACAAAACAACAGAATTTCACCTGTGGAAACATATGTTGGAACATCAACCCGCCCAAGGCTATATCGGCTGCAGCGCGGCCATTTCGGGCACCGATTTTTATACGCCCACATCGGGACTGCGCCTGCCCACATTGGGCATCGCAGGGTCCGAGGATAAATCAACACCCCCCGATCTGGTGCGCGAAACCGTTGATCTGATCCCGGGGTCACAATTTCAGTTGATCCGCAAGGCCGGTCACCTACCTTGTGTGGACAAACCGGCCGAATATGCGGCCATTCTGAACAGCTTTATGGAACAAATCGGACATGTCTAAGATTTTATTGATCCACGGGTCCTGCCACGGGGCATGGTGTTTTCGCGATCTGATCCCTGCGTTGGATCGGTTGGGTCACGATGCCTATGCGATTGATTTGCCCGGCCATGGGCAAAACCCTGCGCCAATTGAAACGATCACGCTGGATGCCTATCGCGATGCGATTTTGGATGCGATTGATGAACCTGTCTATCTGTTGGGGCATTCCATGGCTGGCTTTCCCATTTCTGCGGCGGCCGAGGCTGCGCCAGACAAAATCAAACGCTTGATTTATCTGTGTGCCTATGCGCCTCAAACGGGGCGATCCTTGGTCGATATGCGCAAATCCGCACCGCGCCAGCCCCTGTTAGAAGCGATTGAAAAAACGCCGGATGGATTGGGGTTTTCGGTGAATTTGGATCATATCGAGCGGGTGTTTTATCACGACTGCCCCGCTGATACGATTGAATTGGCGCGTCAAAACCTGTGTGTTCAGCCCATCGCACCACAGGCCACGCCGATCACATTGACCGACCGCTATCATAGCGTCGCCAAATCCTATATTCGCTGTGCAAATGATCAAACCATACCGCCAGAATATCAATCGACCATGGTCGAACATTGGCCCGCACAGGATGTGTATCACATGGATACATCGCATTCGCCGTTCTTTGCGGCACCTGATGACTTGGCCCAGATGATCGACCAAATTATTCAACAAGACACCATCCAACAGGAAAACGGCTGACATGGCCACAGCCGCCCCCAAATCCAGCCCCGCATTGGCGGTGGTGCTGTTTACCATATTGCTGGATGGCATGGGCGTGGGCATTATGATTCCTGTCTTGCCTGAATTGATGCTCGATGTCTTGCCCGACGTCGATTTGGCCACCGCAACGCTTTGGGGCGGTGTGTTATCAACCGTCTTTGCTGTGATGCAGTTTTTGTTCAGCCCGACCTTGGGCAGCCTGTCCGATGCATGGGGGCGCAAACCGATTTTATTGGTATCGCTGTTTGTGATGGTGTTTTATTATCTGGTCATGGCGTTGGCGACATCCATTTGGGTGCTGTTTGTGGGGCGCATTGTGGGCGGCATTACGGCGGCAACCCAATCGACCGCATCCGCCTATGTCGCCGATATATCACGCCCCGATCAGAAAGCCGCGCGCTTTGGCTATATTGGCGCGGCCTTTGGCATGGGGTTTGTGTTGGGGCCTGTTTTGGGCGGTTTGTTGGGCGAATTGGGTCCGCGCGCGCCATTTTATGCCGCCGCCCTGCTGGCTGCACTGAATTTTATCGTCTGTTCGATCTATCTAACCGAAAGCATCGCAAAACAGGATCGCAAACCCTTTCAAAGCCGGTCCATCAACCCCTTTGCCGCGATTATGGACATTGGTCGGTTCAGCGGATTGGGCGTATTGTTGATCGTGTTTTTGCTGTTTTCCATTGGCACATCGGTTTATGCTGCGATCTGGCCGTTTTTTACCTTGGAACGCTTTGGCTGGTCGCCAAGCATGATCGGTGTATCGCTGACAGTTTATGGGTTGGCCTCGGCCTTGGTCCAAAGCTTTCTGATCCGTCCAACCATTGCCCGCATTGGCGAACGCCATACGGTGACACTGGGACTGGCCACTGAAATCATCGCACTGGGCTTGGTCGCCAGCATCGCCAATCAATGGATTGTATTGGCCCTGACCCCCGTGGCTGCATTCGGATCAATCGCCACAGCGGCGATACGGTCGTTGATGTCCGCCGCTGTGGATCCCCAAAGCCAAGGCCAATTACAAGGCGTGCTCAGCGCGTTGATGGCCGTTGCAATGATTGTGACACCGCTGACGATGTCGTCACTGTTTTATGCCTTTTCCGGGCCACAAGCATGGGCGTACTTTCCCGGGGCGCCATTTTTAGTGTCGGCCTTGTTGGTTGTGATCGCTCTTGTGTTATTCCTGCGCGCCTATTCCACCACAAAGTGATTTTATTATGCCACGGGGCCGCAATTTTAGGCTTGCACTTTGGCGCATGCCATAGGCACACTGGGTGAAAAACAGGGGGAATTTATGTCACACATCCAAGCCGCCGTTTGCCATGAATTTGGGGCCGATTTGACCATCGAACAGGTCGATTTGCGCGCACCGATTGCGGGCGAAGTCGAGGTCACATTAGGGGCCTGCGCTGTGTGCCATTCTGATATTTCATTCGCCCAAGGGGCATGGGGCGGTGCATTGCCCGCCGTGTTCGGCCACGAAGCCGCAGGGCGCATAACGGCCATTGGCGACGGCGTGCAAGGCTTGGCCAATGGTGATCATGTGGTGGTGACATTGATCCGATCTTGCGGCCGATGCGACAATTGCGTGTCCGGCAAACCCACCCTGTGCCTGACCCCCTATGATGGCACGGCTGGCCCCCTGCGCGCAACAGATGGCGGCCAAATGAACCAAGCAATGGCCTGCGGGGCCTTTGCAGAACGGGTTGTGGTCCATCACAGTCAGGTGGTCAAAATTTCGCGCGACATTCCCTTTGATGCCGCTGCGTTACTGGCCTGCGGTGTGATCACCGGTATTGGCGCAGTGGTCAATTCCGCGCAGGTTCGTGCCGGCCAAGACGTTGTTATCATTGGCGCCGGCGGCGTTGGATTGAATGCGATCCAAGGCGCGCGGATCGCGGGCGCGCGCCGCATCGTGGCGGTGGATTTAACGCCCGAAAAACTGGACATGGCCCGCGAATTTGGCGCAACCGATACCGTTTTGGCGACCCAAGATCGCCCATGGCGCGCCGCCAAAATCGCCATGGGGCGCGGGGCCGATGCGGTTTTTGTCACGGTTGGTGCCATTCCCGCCTATCAAGATGCGGCGCGTTATTTGGGCTATGGCGGGCAAATTGTGATGGTAGGCATGCCAAAATCCGGTGACACGGCCACATACGAACCCGTGATGATGGCGGCTGTGGCCCAAGGTATGATCGGATCCAAAATGGGCGATGTGGTGATCCAGCGTGATATCCCATGGATGGTCGATCTGTATCAACAGGGGCGATTGAAACTGGATGAACTGGTATCGCGGCGTTGGGGTTTGGATCAAATCAACGATGCCATTGCTGATACTAAATCAGGATCGGCCAAACGAAACGTTATTACATTCAACATCGACCCAAGCTAGAGGGCACATTATGAAACTGACCGACTTGGACATCATCGTGACATCGCCCCCAGCACCAGGTTGGGGCGGGCAGTATTGGATTTTGGTCAAATTGACCACGGATACAGGCATTGTGGGTTGGGGCGAATGCTATGCCGCATCGGTCGGCCCCGATGCAATGACGCATGTAATCCGCGATGTGTTTGAACGATATTTCCTGAATGAAAACCCTGAAAACATCGAACGCATGTTTCGCCGCACCTATTCATCAGGGTTCACGCAACGCCCTGATTTGACGGTGATGGGCGCATTTTCAGGATTGGAAATCGCCTGCTGGGATATTCTGGGCAAAGACCGCGACAGACCCGTTTGGGCATTGCTGGGCGGTAAAATGAATGAACGCGTGCGCGCCTATACATACCTCTACCCCCTGCCCCATCATGACATGACAGCGTTCTGGACCAGCCCAGACATGGCCGCCGAAAGCGCGGTAGACGCGGTATCGCGTGGCTATACGGCCGTCAAATTTGACCCCGCTGGCCCCTATACCATGCGCGGCGGGCATAACCCCGCGATGTCCGATATTTCCCTGTCCGTCGAATTTTGCCGCGCCATTCGCGCGGCCGTTGGCGATCGGGCGGATTTGTTATTTGGAACACATGGGCAATTTAACACAGCCGGCGCCATCCGGTTAGGCAAGGCTATCGAACCCTATGCCCCCCTATGGTACGAAGAGCCGATCCCGCCAGACAACCTGCTGGAATTTGCCAAGGTGGCCCAAGCGGTCCACATCCCGCTGGCCACGGGCGAACGCATGACGACCAAGGCCGAATTTGCCACGGTGCTGCAAACCGGCGGTGCTGCGATTTTGCAACCGGCCTTGGGGCGTGCGGGTGGCATTTGGGAAATGAAAAAAACCGCCGCAATTGCCGAAGTGTTTAACGCGCAGATGGCCCCACATCTATACGCTGGCCCCATTGAATGGGCCGCGAACGTGCATTTTGCCGTCTCGATCCCCAATCTACTGATTGCCGAAACGATCGAAACCAAATTCCATGACAGATTAATCCGTGGGTCCATTCGGGTGGACAATGGCTATATCCCTGCCCCAACAGCCCCGGGGCTGGGCATTGACGTGGACGAAGAATTGGCCCGCGCGCATCCCTTTACCGGCACAGGGCTGCATTTGATGATGCAAGATGCGCCATGTGATTACCAAAATGGCAACAGTTTCGCCGGTGGGGCCCCGATCAAACAGGTTTAGGGTTTAGTTGACTTGCGCCCGATGAAATACATATGTATAATAGAATGTGTTTAGTTAGGTAAATCAGCGATGCCAGATAAATTAAAACCACCGCCCAAGGATATGGAACGCAACGCCGGTATGGCGGCCAGTTTTTTGAAAACCTTGGCACACGAAGGTCGATTGATGATCCTGTGCCATTTGGGGTCGGGCGAAAAATCTGTGGGCGAGTTAGAGGAAATCCTGAACTGTCGCCAAGCAGCCGTCAGTCAAATGCTGGCGCGATTGCGCGACGATGGTATGGTATCGACCCGCCGCGAAGGAAAAACGATCTATTATTCATTGGCGGATGAAAACACGGCGCAATTGATTGATCTGCTATACAACATGTTCTGTTCGGTCAGCTTTGAACAGGTTGCGGCAGAGGCCGTTTAACGACCTGCAACCACATGTGATCCAGATCTGCGATTGTGGTTCGATCCAACTGTGTATCACTGTTCCAATATTGCCCGTCTGGAAAATAATACCCCAAGGCTGCTTCGCGCTTTAACGCGCGGTCAAACATTTGTTGATCCACTTCCCATCTGGGCTGATTTAACTGATCAATACGCGCACGCGGACAGCACAGACGCGACTGCGTGGCTGTTGACAGATTGACAACATCGCATCCCTGTCGCCGCGCATGGGCATAAAACCGCGCGGATTTCGCATCTAGCGACAGTAATGTCGGATCATCGCGCAACGGATCAGGCTGACCCTGCCCGTAAAAATGGCTGGCCCCTTGTCCCGAATAAACCATGTCACACCCCAGATAGGCCAAGGTTTTCGGACGCATGGCCCCCAACACCCAATAGGCCGCCGTAAACGCCATGGTTGCCCCCGCATAAACCACCCCGCCATAATCATTTTGCACAGGGATAAAATCAACGTCTGGCACCAGCCTTTGGCCTGCGTTGATCGTGGTGGGCATCCGGTCTGCGGGAAAATCAAACGGATAAATCAGATCGGTCCAATCTGGCCGCACAGCCCAAGCATTATTGATGGCAACAATGCGATCAAAGGGATGATCTGTCCAAGCACGGGCATCCGTCGCATTTGGACCGGACCCAAGTAACAAAACCGTATCAACTGACATAAAAAACCCCGCACCGTGATACGAAAATACCTAGTGCGGGGTTAATTGAATTCAATGAAGGTGCAGAAAAACTAGGCCCATTCCCAGCCCGTTGGGAACGCCCCCAACACACCGGCCACGGCATCTTGATCGCTACACGCGGAAATTTGCGCGACAAGCCCACGTTTTTTGTCATCAATCACTGATACAACATGGCAATCCAATCCTGCATCCGCCAGTGCCGCGTTAAACACGCGGGTGATCGCGCTTTTGCGCAGGTCGGGTTTGAACACCTTGCCCACGGCGGTTTTGGGCAATTCGTCCAAAACTTCGATATATTTGGGCAGGGCTGCGCGTTCTGTGACGCGATCTTGGCACAGTGCCATCAGTTCATCTGTTGTAACCGAGGCATCCGCCACCAATTCAACATAGGCACAGGGCATTTCACCGGAATGGGGATCAGGTTGCCCAATCGCACCGGCAAAGGCCACGGCATCATGCGCCAACAGCGCCTCTTCGATCAGGGCGGGGTCGATGTTGTGGCCACCGCGAATGATCAAATCCTTGGCGCGGCCCGTGATCCACAGATAATTGTCGCCATCGACACGCCCCAAATCACCTGTGCGCAGATAGCGTTCGTTGTAATACAGATCGCGGTTTTTATCGGCCTCGGTATAGGTGTTGCCGCCCCATACACCGGGGCTGGCCACACAGATTTCACCGATTTCATCGGTGGCACATTCGACCAATTCGCCCTCGACCCGTTTGACGATGCGCACGTCAGTATAGGGAAAGCGCAAACCGACGGATCCCACTTTTTTCTCTCCGTCCGGTGGGTTGCAGGACACCAGACAGGTGGCCTCGGTCAGGCCATAGCCTTCTACGATGGTGACGCCTGTTGCCTCTTCGAACCGGCGGAACAGTTCTAATGGCAGCGGGGCCGATCCCGAAAACGATGTTTTCACCGACGAAATATCGGCATCAACTGGGCGCTGCATCAAGGCGGAAATGGCAGTTGGAACGGTGATGATGAATGTAATTTGCCACCGTTCAATCAGTTTCCAGAAATTGTCAAACACCCCGTCCCCACGATAGCCCGCAGGCGTTGGGAACACCACATGCGCGCCAGAGGCAACCATGGCCATCAAAATCACATGGCTGGCGAACACATGGAACAATGGCAACGGACAAATCACATTGTCCTGTTCGGTAAACAGCAACCGATGACCCAACCAACCGTTGTAAATCATGCCGGAATACAGATGCTGCGCCACCTTGGGCATGCCTGTTGTGCCGCCCGTGTGGAAATAGGCAGCAACGCGATCTTGTTCGACATCCTCGAAATCTAGGGTCGTGTTCTGTTGGCGCAGCAAGGCGTTGAAATCATAGACCTTGGCATTGTGCGACACAGGGTTTTTGGGGCGTACCAGTGGTACAATCCAAGATTTGGGCGGGGTCAGATACCGGTTCAGATCGATTTCGATAACGGATGTCACATTGGGCGCCAATGCAACGGCGGCCGCGGTTTTCTGGGCGATATCGGTTTTGGGAAATGCTTTCAGCGTCACGACAACCTTGGCGTTGGTTTCACGCAGGATTGCGCCCATTTGTTCGGGTTCCAATAATGGGTTGATTGGGTTCACAATCCCCGCCACTGCGCCGCCCAACAGAGTCAGCACCGTTTCATTGGAATTGGGCAGGATATAGGCCACCACATCCGATGGCCCCACGCCCAAGGCACGAAACATATTCGCGGCCTGCGTTGTTTTGGAATGCAACTGGGACCAGGTCATGGTTTCGGCAGGATCCTTGGGCCCTGACATCAGTTGGAATGTAACAGCTGGACGCTGTGGAAATTTCTGGGCAGTCTTTGACAAAACGCGATAGAGGGTTTTTTCCAACCCCAAATCTTCAAACGCGCAAGCCTTTTCAATGGCGATCATGTCATCGATCGTCTGAAAGCTCATTTTATATCTCCCTTAGCCCTCGTGTTTGTGGATCACGAGTGATTTTCCTTATTTTGAATAATTAGGCATTTTGGCAGCTAAAACAAGAGAAGCTTGAGTTACGTCAGGTCAGCTGCACCGTCTGTGAATTGCAAACGGGCCAAACGGGCGTATAGCCCGCCCTCTTTGACCAATGTATCGTGGGTTCCGATGGCAACGATGCCGCCTTGATCCATAACCACAATGCGATCCGCTTTCTTAACGGTGGCCAAACGGTGCGCAACAATCAAAGTTGTCCGATTTAACGCCAATTGATCGACGGCATTTTGTACGGCGCGTTCGCTTTCGGCGTCTAGGGCGCTGGTGGCTTCGTCCAACAGCAAAACGGGCGCATCGCGCAAAATGGCGCGCGCAATGGCGATCCGCTGTTTTTGTCCGCCTGACAACATCACACCACGTTCACCAACATAGGTGTCATAGCCATCTGGCAGTGCCATGATGAAATCATGCGCAGCGGCAGCTTTGGCAGCTTGGATCACTTGGGCATCGCTGGCATCGGGCGCGCCAAAGCGGATGTTTTCCATAGCCGAGGCTGCAAAAATTACCGGATCTTGGGGCACCAATGATAGATGCTTGCGAAACTCTTGGCGGGCCATATCGCGCAGGTCGATACCATCCAATGTGATGCGACCCTGATCGGGATCATAAAACCGTAAAATCATCTGAATGATGGTCGATTTTCCAGCGCCAGACGGCCCCACCAGCGCAATGGTTTCGCCAGGCTTGATATCCAATGTCACACCCTGCAAGGCAGAGGTATTCGGGCGCGCAGGGTAGCAAAACGATACATTTTCAAATGACACAGCCCCAGCGACGGGCACAGGCAAGGATACTGGCGCATCGGCATCTTGCAAAATATCTTGGGTGGTCAACAATTCGACCAAGCGTTCAGTCGCACCAGCAGCGCGTTGCAATTCACCCCAAATTTCAGACAACGCCGCAACAGATCCAGCAACCATGACCGAATAGATGACGAACTGCACCAATGCGCCCACGCTCATCATATCTGCACGCACGTCGCGCGCGCCAATCCACAACACACCCACCACGCCGGCAAACACCAAGAAAATCACAATGGCCGTCATGATTGAACGCGTTGTGATACGACGGCGCGCAGAAACGAAACTGCGTTCGGACACATCGTCAAAGGATGATCGTGTTCGTTGTTCGTGTGTAAAGGCCTGAACAGTTTGAACCGCTGTCAGCGCTTCGGATGCGGTGCCAGAGCTGGCCGCAATCCAATCCTGATTTTCACGGCTTAGTTTACGCAGTTTACGCCCCAGCGTTAAAATGGGAACAACCACGGCCGGAACGATCAACAGCACAAGCCCTGTCAGTTTGGCCGATGTCAGCAGCATCAACACCAGCCCACCGGCAAAAATTAACACATTGCGCAGGGCCACCGAAACGGACGACCCCACCACGGACAATATCAATGTGGTGTCTGTTGTAATCCGGCTTAGGACTTCGCCGGTCATGACGCGTTCAAAAAACGTAGGCCCCATGTCCATCACGCGGGCAAAGACCGCTTTGCGGATGTCTGTGACAACGCGTTCGCCCAGTCGGGTCACCAACGCATAGCGCAGCGCAGTCCCAATCGCCAACAGCACTGCGATCCCCATCGCGGCCGTGAAATACCAATCTAAAATACGACCATCTTCGACAGAAAATGTATCGACCACACGACGCACCGCCATTGGCATGGTCAGCGAAACCGCAGCTGTCAAAACCAACGCCATCAGCGCGGCGACCATCAATCCACGATGGGGCCTTAGAAATGGCCAAAGCCCCGCCAATTGGGACACTTGTTTCGATTTTGCACGTTCCTGAGTTGGGGTCATTGAATTCCTGCCTATTTTACGTCCTGCCGTTAAACCCAAATCCATCCACAAAGGTCAAGCGGTTACGGACAAAAAATCGGCATTACTGTCGAATAATCCACGCATTCCCTTGGATCAGATCGGAACACAGATGGGCAAACACTTGCCGAAGCGAACCCTGCAAGCAGCTTTGGATCAGAGGGGGTCGTGTCGGATGAAGTTGGCAGCCTTGGCTTTGGCTATAAAACCGCGACGGCGGGCAATCCTGCGGACTTTG